>Ga0209972_10000010_pt1 | contig 221407 bp, 222 predicted proteins | sample NOAtaG_7_FD_187302 | JGI IMG/M metagenome (GOLD analysis project Ga0209972, IMG submission 187302) | Freshwater lake microbial communities from Lake Erie, under a cyanobacterial bloom - NOAA_Erie_Diel1S_2200h metaG (SPAdes) (version 2) | ecosystem: Environmental > Aquatic > Freshwater > Lake ... | reverse complement strand
AAGAGCAAAGCGCAAACTACTCCACCCCGTCCAGCGAAACTGTCCACCCCTCAAGAGGGGAGGGGAATCTAGGAGATTTCACAGGCTACTGAAAGGTCGCCCCTACGAAGGGAGGCCAAAAGGTCAAGCCCCCAAAAATGTCCCTCGCCGGCGAGGGGGGACCGCGTAGCGGTGGGTGTGGATGGAGACTTTTGTCTTGACAAATGTAAAGTTTATGGTAATATTGATATATCACGATGATGTGGTACGGTGAAAGGGTTAGTCCTTATCTGTGCCACATCTTTTTTATTTTTTTAGTTCCACTTTTATCTTTAGATCATTCATACTAATAATATCTTCTTTTGCAGTTTTTTTGATTAGTTTAGAATATCTTCTATGGTGTGGAACTATTACTTTTGAAAGTTTATTTACTGACTTTAAATATTTCATAAGGCATGCAAAGTCTCCATCTCCTGTAACAATGATAGCTTGATTATATTCTTGAATATCTATCATTGCTTGTAATACTAACTCTGCATCTACATTTCCCTTTATTTTCTCACCTTCTTTTGTTTTTACTACAAGAGTTTCTTTGAATATTAAAATAAAACCTGCTCTTTGTAATTTTGCATACATTTGAGAGTGTGCAGATATATATCCTATAAAGAGATAGGCTATTTCCACACTGAATTTATCTTTTAAATATTGTCTAAAAGATTTATAGTTTATTTCCCACCCTGCACTTTTTACTCCTAAAAATAAATTCTGGGCATCTATAAAAGCATAGTTATTCTCTGATTTAATTTTATATTTTTTGTTCATGCTGTATCATTATTTTGATATGTTATATCATAGAATTTTTGTTTGTGGTATAATATGGATATTAAAATTTATTTTTTGTTTATGAAATCTAAGGTTTCTAATTTAGATTGGTTGAGACTTTCTTTAATTTTTTTAGTTTTTGTTGGATATTTTTGGTTTTTTGGTGGAGTATTTGCTGGTTTGCTGTGGGCTTATTTTGTTGGGGTTATTTTGTTTCGTCTGGATAATCGCTTAGCTGGATATCTGGCTTTGGGGCTTCTTACTTTGACTCCGATTGCTTTGTCTATGAAATTGGATGATTTGGCGGAGGATTTGGCGGTGAATGTTTATTATCTGTTGTGTATTATGGTCTTTAGTGAGATCTGGAGTAATCATAAATTAGCTTGGCCTTGGCTTGAGAGTATTTTGGATAAGTCAATGTCTGTTTTTTTAAGTTGGATGTCTCAGGTTAAAGATTGGTTTTGGGTCTCTGGGATTAGTCTTATAGTTTTGGCCTTGGTTTCTGGGAGGTATTTTATAAAGTCGGAGATTCCTCATAATAGTTTTTTGGATATGGGGGGTATGGTGGTTTTGTCGGATGTCTGGGAGCAGTTTAGATCGGGTTGGTTTTATCAGTTTGGTCGGGCTTGGAATATCCTGACTAGTAATTGGGCAGTTTTGGATACTGAGTTTTTGAGCTGGATTGCTGGGGATTTTTATTTGGGGATTAAGATTCATCAATTCAATAGCATTGTTATTGCAGGTATTGGAGCTATTGTCTTGTATCGTGCTATTATGCCAAAGTTAGAAAATAGGATCGCTGGTATATCTGGGCAAATTTTGGTGGCTTTGATTTATGCTCTTAACCCTTTCTTTTTATCTATTTTGAGTGGGGTGATAGAGTTTGGGGTGGCTTATAGTCTTCTTCCTTGGATTGTCTGGGTTTGGTTGCGAATTCTTGATAGAAGTGAAGTAAAATGGTGGGAAAATGTTCTGAGAATTATTGTCTTGGGTGTGATTTTATCTTTTGCGACTTTGGTTTCTGGGATTACTTTAGTCTTTACTAATGTTTTACCTCTTATGGTGATTATGATAGGAGCATCTCTGGTGAAGATTGAATCGAGAAGGGAGTTGTTGCGTAGGGGTGCTTTGTTTGGATCGGTTTGGCTGGTGGTAGGTCTGATGGGGCTGCATGTTCTGGTACCTACTTTCTTTGGTTTTCGTCAATCTGAAGGGATTCTAGATGAGTCTCAGACTGAGGAGAGGGTTGTGCCTTTTGTAAAGGATTATTATTCTCCGACTTTTGAAGAGTTAGTATATTTGCAAAATAAAGAGGGAATTGTATCTGAGGAAATTGGTTATGATTTGAGGTCGGTACCTTTGGAGAATCGATTGATCTGGCTTGTTTGGGTTTCTTTATCTATAGGAGCAATTTTCTGGATTAAGAAAAATAAATATATTTTACCTCTCTGGCTTGGCTCAAGTCTAGCTGGCTATTTGTCTTTGGGGTATAGTAATTCATGGCTATATAGAGTGTTGAATGAATATTTTCCTTATTTTTGGGGGCTTAGAACTCCTGGTAGATTTATGATGGTATTTGCTTTGGGGGTGAGTATTTTAGGTGCTGTGGTGTGGTATTATATTGCAAGTGAATTTAAGTCTAGAGCTTGGAGATTAAATTCAGTTTTTGCTGGGGCTTTAGCTTTGATTTTAGTCTTGATCTCAGCTAGATATCAGGCGGTTCAGATGTATACTTTTCATACTATTCCATCTATGGATTATCATATGGAGGGAGTAGAGAGAGCGAAAAAAATTCTAGATGAGCTAAACCCTAATATGGAATATAGGATTCTAGACTTGACTCGTGATGATGACGGGTCTTGGAATCATACTCGGGTGATGTCGGAGGGGCAGAGATTTTTTAATGAATTTGATAAAGTTTTGATGAATTATTCAGCTAAAGATTGGACTAAAATTTTGAGAGATTATAATGTTAAATATATTGTTTTTAGTAGCTATGATGATTATTGTGAAGATAGATTAGAAAATGATAAAAATCTTATTAGTTGCTATTTATTACAAAAAAGAGATGGTTTGAGTAGAATTACATCCACGGTAGATGGTTATAGTATTTATGAAGTGAAGAATGTAAAGTCTTATATCTCAGGAGAGGGTATTACTCAGGAGTTTTCTTATAGTCCTATTGTTAAGACTGGGGCTGAGAAGCAAAAAGTACGAGTGGCTGAAATATATTCTCCTCAATTCAAATGGATTTGTAATGGTGATAGGGTGGTGGAGTCTAATTCAGAGAAAAATGGTCTAATCCAAGCTTCTATTTTACCTGCTAATTCCGAATGTGAGTTTGGTTATCATAAATCTTGGGCTGTGCGAGTGGCTGATTGGATCTTTTATACTTTGTTTGGGCTTGCTGTTGGGGCTGGTATTTGGAATATTGGGAAATTTGTTGTGAGGCGAAGGTAGTAGATTGTAGTGATATGTCCACACCCGCCTTGCAGGCACCCTCGCCTCCTCTCAAGGTTTACCTGCCGTAGGTAGGCGGATTAAAAAGCGAGGGATAGTTTATATTGTCCTCCCTTTTTATCGACCGTAGGTGACGGAGGAGGACATAGGATAACAAAGTGCAAAATACTCCACCCCGTCAGGCCAAAGCCTGCCACCCCTCAAGAGGGGAATTTTAGAAAAAATACAGGCGACTGAAAGGTCGCCCCTACGAAATGTAGAGGGAGACAAAATAAAGGAGACAAAAATTTGGTAAAAATATTATTTTTATGATATTATAGATTTAAGTTTATAGATAAAATTACTTTATGGTGGATATTAGTATTGTTGTCCCTGCTTATAAAGAGAAGGATAATATTGCGAGGACAATTCAAGCTCTTGAGGCTTATGCAATTCAGCAACCTTATAATATTGAGATTATTATTGCTATTGACGGGTGTCAGGAGACCTTTGATGCGGCTTATCCTTATGAATCTGAATTGACTAAAGTTCATCTTTCTACCCCAAATCAAGGTAAGGGTTGGGCTCTAAAATATGGGCTTTCTTTTGCTAAGGGCGAATATGTAATTTTCTATGATGCAGGACTTGATTTCCCGGTTGAGAATATTTCGTTGGTGATTGCTACTTTGCAAATTACCGAATGCCCAATTGTTATAGGTTCCAAACGAGCTAGGGGATCAGTTATAAAATATCCATTTTTCAGAAAAATAATTAGTTCTATTGGGCAGTTAATAACCTTTGGTTTATTCGGTTTGGGAGTTAAGGATACTCAGGTTGGTCTCAAGGGCTTTGAGCGAGATAAAATTACTTTTATTATGGATCAGATGTTGGTCAAAAGATATGCTTTTGATATTGAGATGTTGGTGCTGGCTCGTTATTATGGTTATCCGATTTTGGAAGTGCCTGTGAGATTGTATATAAACCTTACCTCCAGTGGTATAAATTATAAAACTGTAAGGGATACTTTTATAGATACTCTTGGGATTTTTTATCGCCTTAGAATTATTCGGTATTATCAGAGGCAAGTGAAGAAAAAGAAATTATTGGAAAAGAAAAAAGCCACCACTTGAGAGGAGTGGCTAATAAAGTTATATTTCGAAGTATATGGCTCCGTGATCAGAGGCTCCCCCCATAATATCTTTTCCGTTAAGGATTACTTTGGTAATGATACTTGGTGGGAATAGGAAAATATTGGGGTCTCGAGCTAGAACATTATCTGGGTCCAGTACGGGTTTGCTGAAAATTATTTTCCAAATCCAACTAGTACTTCTAAGTAGAGGAGTGTTGAGGAAGGTATGCCAGAAGAATGGCAGAGGGAAAGAGTATTGGTTTCTTGAGGCTAATATCCACCCGTTGTCTGATAAGACTCTTCTAGGCACATGCATTTTCCTAACCTGTTTGCTACAAATATATAGTCCGATCTGCTTCCAATGATAGAGTATTCGTAATGGATTTCCAAAATACTCTCTTCGCACATTCCTAAAGAATGTATTCAAGTCTCCGCAAATGATATCTACAGGATAGGACAGAATATCCCGCAGCTGTGCATATCTTGTTATATGATCAGCATATTCCAGATATGCTACTAGAATTTTAACACTATCTACATTAATCTCTAGAGCATTCCTTGTATTTCCAATCTCTACAGGCTCAACATATATATTCAAGAGTTCTTTCTTGATTAGCACACAATATGAGATGCATGTAATGTCATCATTCCCTCTTTCTTGTAAGGGATAAATTTGCACATTATAATCCGGAAATAGGTTTTTAATAAAATATTGAGATGTGGTGAGATTAAAAGCATCCTGTAGAACACAGATATCAGAATCGACAACACTTTGAATTATTTTAACTCTAGAATTATCAAGTTGTGTCTTGTTGGGCCCAAGTCCAACATTCCAAATTAGAAAGCTTGTCACGGCCATATTGGCAAAGAGCATTGTATATATAACATATTTTAGCTATATCTGCAATAGGTGTGAGTAAAGAACAAACCCCGCTGCTTAGCGGGGTGAGATGAATTGACCTGTTGTCCAGACAATCTCACCATGGGGTGGGATTACTTGGACATAGATCTCTCCCTGGTGGAGAGGTGGCTTGTTAGCCAAGGGGGGAAGACTCTCGTCTCTCCCCCTAGGCTTCCAATGGTCAACTTGGAAAGAAATTGATGACATGGTACTGTATGTCTATCTGCAAACATAATTATACCATAAAAATAACATTTTGTCAATTTATAGTGGCATAAGTATATGTGGTTTTAGTGAAGAAAAAAACCATACGAATTAATCGTACGGCTAAAGTTGATCTCTAGATATATGTTGCTGATAACATCTGTATAACATATTTAATACAGAATCAGATATATATGGAATATGAATCTCTATTCCTATATTCCCATCTTGAGTACTACAATCTTGAGTAAATATCTCTGTCCCAGTCTTAAATATTTTAATATTATTATTTACTAAAGAATGAAAAATAATATTATAGTTTAAACAATATTCTTTTCTATCAAGAGGATGATATCTCCAATTTTTTAAACTTAAACTATTATTGATATCTTGCGATTGTAGGCAAATTATCTTTATTTTATATTGGGTAATATATATTCTTTCAATAATACGATAAATATTTTGTCTTTCTACAAAATTACATCCTTCCAGATTAATATATAGTAATCTTGTGTCTCGGATATTTATAATTAGCCCTATTTGTTCTTATATCTTTACTAACGCATACCCAGCTTCTGGAATATAGTAATCCTCACTTCCAATCTGAGAGGCTATATAAAAATTTTTACCTACAGCCTTAATTTTATAATTTTCTGACATACACTCTATCAGGCGCTCAATAGTATCTGTTGGACTAATTATTAAATAGTATTCAGGTAATCCTCTAAGTTCTAAAAACTCTCTTAAATTTATGCTACTTAGTTTGGATATATCAATAACACAAAGAGAAAAAAAATTAACAATTTCAAATTCATTCATTTTTGTAAAAGAGCAACTGGATATTTTGATTATAGCATATAAATTAGAATATTGGATAAAAGAAAAAATCCCACTCAGAAGGTTCTGGGTGGGATTTTAGTGATGGTCTGTGTTATCAAACACAGCGTTCAAGTTCTTTTGTTTGATCGGGGATCTGCATTATTAATATACTAAAGCTAGTGGAACGATTATTGAACATTACATCATGTCCATCTAACACATGGACCTTTACTTGAGATATAAAGTAATGCAATCCAGGGTTCCCAATACTATGATTCATAAAGTGGCACCATTCTGGATGGTCTTTGTCTTCATTATCTATGTTATGTGTATTCACGCTACATATTATATCAAATCCATTAGCATCTATTTCTAGTAATTGTAATAGGTCAATAAAACTTTGCATTTGTATTATCTGGGGTGTATAGAGTATTTTATACCCATACAGAGATATCTCTAAACTACTACAAGGTTGCTTGGATACATTGGCTATAGGTACTTCTATACCATAAGTGGATATGTATGTTAACATGCAATACTCATCTCCAATCCACTCAATATAATAGCTTTGATCAAGCTGCTTTATCAAAGGCAAAATAAGATATCTATTTCCTATCAATAGACAATGATAAATATTTTTATCTTTTCTACATCTAGTATTTTGACTTAATAAAATATTAATTATGTGGGCCAACTCTTCCTTACTTAGAGTACTATGAACATTTATAATAGCTAGGCTTTGGAATATATTTTCCAATGCTTCCAAAATAGCTCCTTTTTTCAGAATCATTACGTTTTCTCCAATTTTTGTGAAAGGGCAAGTTAATTCATACCATAAGATAAGGATGTTGTCAATATTTAGTGTCAAACCATAGATTATTTTTGACATGTTTTTGTGGTATAATATTAAAATATAAATTATAAAATTATATTTATGTCTGATGTTGCTTTAGAAATTAAAGGATTGTATAAAACCTATAAGGACGGTAGTGTGAAAGCTCTGAATGGAGTGGATTTAACTATTTATAAGGGAGAGATTTTTGGGCTTTTGGGTCCAAATGGAGCGGGAAAGTCTACTCTTATCAATGTGTTGACGACTCTTGCTAATAAAACTTCAGGCGAGATTGTAGTTAATGGATTGGATTTTTCAAAATTTCCTTCAGAAGCGAAGACTTATCTGGGGGTTGTACCACAGGAATTTAATTTTAACTGGTTTGAGAAGGTCGAGGATATTGTAGTACAACAAGCTGGATATTATGGTATGCCGGCGAGTGAGGCCAAAGATAGGGCCGAGATTTTACTCAAGAGATTAGGGCTTTGGGACAAAAAAGATACCGTCTCGATGAAATTATCTGGTGGAATGAAAAGAAGACTCATGATTGTAAGAGCTCTCATTCATAAGCCAGAGATTCTGATTCTTGATGAGCCCTCTGCGGGAGTGGATGTAGATTTAAGGCGAGAGATGTGGGAATTTGTGAGAGAACTTAATCGAGAGGGGATGACTATTATCTTGACTACTCATTATCTGGAGGAGGCAGAAAATTTGTGTGATAGAGTAGGGATTATCAACAAAGGGAATATTCTGGAGGTCGGTACGGTTAAATCACTATTATCCGAATTGACAAAAGATACTTTGGTTCTAGATATAGTGGGTGATACGAAGGACTTGCCTGACAGATATAGATTGAAAGGGGATAGTCAGCTAGAGACGGATTTATTGCAGGGAGAAGATTTGTATACTATTACTAATGAGCTTCATAGTAAAGGACTACAGGTTACAGGGATTAGAAATAAAACTAATCGCTTAGAGGAAGTGTTTATCAATAAAGTTTCAGAATAATATGAAAACTCCAGTTTTAACTCCAATATATACCATTGTTAACAAAGAAATAGTTCGTATTATAAGAATATGGCCACAGACTTTACTGCCCTCAGTGATTACAACTAGTTTGTATTTCCTAATTTTTGGTTCTTTTGTAGGTTCACAGATTCGAGATATTGAGGGTATTAGTTATATGCAATTCATAGTTCCAGGACTGGTTATGATGGCTATTATCACCAATTCTTTTATGAATGTAGTTAGTTCTTTTTTTGGATCAAAGTTTGCAAAAAATATTGAAGAGATATTGGTTTCTCCAACCCCCAATTGGGTAATAGTTTGGGGTTATGTTATTGGAGGAGTAGTGAGAGGTTTGGGTGTAGGTATTTTGGTGTTGATAGTAGCTCTAGCATTTACCAAGTTGGAAGTGATGAATATTTGGGCGGTTTTGCTATTCTCTATTTTGACGGCGACTGTGTTTTCTCTAGGGGGATTATTAAATGCAATTTTTGCTAAAAAATTTGACCATACAGCTATTGTCCCTACCTTTGTCTTGACTCCACTGACTTATCTTGGGGGAGTATTTTATTCGGTTAACGCATTGCCAGAATTCTGGCAGAATATCTCAAAATTTAACCCAATTTTATATATGGTAAATGGTTTTAGATTTGGATTTTTTGGAGTATCTGATGTCTCGATTGAGGTCTCGGTAGTGATGCTGGTAATGCTAGTATTAGCCTTGTCGATTACCGATGTGGTCTTACTCCGTCGAGGGGTGGGGCTGAGGAGTTAAAATTTTGACAAATAATTTTATAAATATTACAATTCAATATAATAAATTAATTTATATGGATAATAAATCTCCCTCATTCATGAAAGGAATTATAGCTAGATTATTAGATATAATTATTGTTGCTGTAGTAAGCTTAAGTGGGTTAGTTGCTCTATATTTTTTAGGAGGGGGGATTCTCTGGCTTGCAATGTATAGTTTTTATAGGTAATTAAAAAATTAATCCTCACCCCCCTCTACCTTTTCAAATCGGTTCACAACTTGGCCATCAGCTAGGGTGACGGGGGTGTTCCAGCCGTTTTCACCGTTTATTCTCCTGACCCAGATTAGGTTGTCTGTCATACTTTGATAAACTACTACTGGATTTTCGTCCCATTCTGATAGGGCTAGATTGAGTACTTTATAATGAGTTTGGGGGTTTTTGTAGTGATGATAATAAGCTCCGAACTCTATATTATATTGAGTTGGGTCAAGTTTAATTTGTAAATCTTTAGAATCTGTATGTGCCATATTTTTAGATTGTTATTACTGTTTATTATAACATAGACTTTTTCTACCCAAAATCTGGTTTATATAGTATAATTATATTTAAAATACTGTATACAGAACTGATAAGAATAGAATGATATATTGGAATCAAAGATTGGTGGTGTTGCTGATGGCTATAATTGCGGTGATATTGGTAACTATTAGTGCTTTTGTGGCTCCGCAGGGAGATGAATTGTTAGTAAAAAAGGCTTCGCTTTCTTATAGTATTATGTCGGAGCCGAGCCGAGTTTTTAATATTGATCAGGAGGCTAATATTCCAACTTGGTTTACGGCGGGAATTGCTTTGTATTTAGCTATGATGGCTTCTATGATAGCTTCAGCTGTAAAATCTCAAGGTAAGTCAGCTTGGGCTTGGAGAGGTATAACTCTGATGGGTATTTATATTGCTATGGACGAGGTGGCGGGATTTCATGAGCTGGCCATTGACCCAATTCGGGATAATTGGGACATTAGCCCTTGGTTATATCAGTCTTGGGTTATCCCTGCAATGGCTGTGGTTATTGTAATAGCTTTTATTTATCTAAAATTTTTATGGAAATTACCTATTTATGGGAAAGTTTATCTCATTCTAGGAGCAATTACTTATATAACAGGAGCTATAGGGGTGGAATCTATCGGTGGTTTTGTCTTGACTACACAAGGGCTAAATGACTGGTATGTGCAATTAGCTCATATCGAAGAGTTTATGGAAATGATGGGGTTGATTATAATATTATATTCGGTAGTAGAGTATGCTAGGAGAGAAATTAGGTCCATAACAACTAAATTTAACTGATAATTTTGTTTGATAACTATTGACAAAAGTTAAGAAATGTGTTAGTGTGCTGATGGTTGGTTAGCAAATTAGAATGCAAAATATTTTGATCAGTATAATTATATTTATAATAATAGCTCTAACATTAGGGCAGATTTTTGTTTGGGAACCTAATATTTGGACTAATATAGTTATTATTCTAGGTACTATTTGGACTATCTTTTTATTAAATACAAAAGAGGTGCTGAGATTCTTGGATATTTTATTGATTGAAGTGGCTGTTAAAATTTTTGATACAATATCATCTTTACAAGGCTATAAAGTTTGTAAGGCTGATGGCCATCTTTTAGAAGAGGTTTATAAGCTGAGGCATAGAGTATATTTAGAGAGTGGCTATATTAGTGAAGCTAAAGAGCATAATATTTTTGTAGATAGTTATGATCCATTTTCTACTAATTTGGTAGTGTTGAAGGATAATAAGGTGATAGGTACTTTAAGAATTATTTTTTATAATAAATTAACTGGACTTTCAACTCTCAATTATTTTAATTTGGATATTGAAGACGGTGATTTATCAGAATATGTAGATATAGGTAGGTGGGTTAATGATCCAGATCACAGAGCAAAAAAGACAAAAAACCCTATAGTGACTATATTGATTGGACTCAAAACTTATTTATATTTGTTAAAAAGTCGAAAAAAGTTTATAATGGTAATGTTGAAACATCCTAAATTAAAAAAACATATTGAAAAAATCTTTAATATAGAATTTCAATCTCCTAAAATGCTTCCATTAACTTCACAAAATTATCAAGCTAGAGCAGAGATTAAAGGATACTTTACAAGAGATACAGATATAGAAGTTTGTGTTTTAGAATTAAATGTCAATCAATTATTTAAGTTTTTAGTTAGATAATTATTAGTAAAATATAATATCAAAATATCAAATAAAAATCATGTTTTATACTATACTTAGTACAGCAGTTATAACAATTATATTAGCCTTATTTATTTTAATTATAGCTAGTAGAGCTAAGGGTAGAATATTTAGTATTACCTTGATAGGAGCTATAATTTGGGGTTCTTCATTAAACTTAATATATAATGAACAAGGTTTGAGTTTAGTTATGAATATTTTGAGACTAAACCCCTTATATTTAATTAGGATAGCTTTCCTGGGAGCTGTCATTACAGTGACAGGACTGGTTTTATTTGAAAGAGTTTATTTGAGAGCTAAAGCCTGGAACCCTATATTTTATTGGATTATTATATTTGGACTAGGCTATATCTTTGTATTTACTCCACTCATAGTTAAAGATGTATTTATGACGGGTGTCAATAACTACAGGTTTGATTATGGTTTTCTTTACCCAGTTTATGGAGTAATATATTTAGGATTGTTTTTGTACTCATACATTAGGATCTTACATAGGTTTTTTACTAGTATAAAAAAAATAGAAAAATTACAACTTAGATTTTTTGTTATTGGAATCTCACTGAGTTTCTGGATAGGTTTATTCACCAACTTAATTTACCCACTTATATTTGGTTCCTCGGATTTATCTAAATTTGGTCCTTTGGGTATGATATTTGTTGGAATCTTCACCACCTACGCTATTTTTAAACATCATTTGTTTAATATAAAAATGATTCTAGCTGAAGTTCTTCTAGGTATTATGGGTATATTTTTATTTATATATATCTTTTTATCTCGTAGTACTTACGAGGTCATAGTGAGTATTATATTTTTTATCATTTTTATAGGTCTTGGTTATAATTTATTGAAAGAAATGTTAGCTGGTATTAAAAGAGAAAAAGAGTTAAATATTTCTAATCGTAAATTAGCTGATACTATTGAGTCTAAAGATTTGTTTTTGAGGATGACTTCGCATCAATTGAGAACTCCTTTAACCTCTTTAAATGGTTTTCTCTCATTAATTTTAGAGCAATGGCAGAGTAAATACAAAATGAATGAGTATACTAAAAACGATATAGTCAAGGTGTATATAAACACTCAAAGATTAGTTGAGTTAGTCAATGATGTTTTGTCTCTCAACGCGATTAAGGCCGGTAGATTTGGTATCACTATCAGGCCACAAGTGGATGTCAAAGAGGAGTTAACTTATTTGATTCAGGATAATAAGTATATTCTAGAACATTTTAATACTAAGATTGCTATGAAGGCTATAGGTGCAAATTTTTCAGCTAATATAGACAATGTTAGGATGAAAAGTGTTTTTCAGAACCTTTTATCTAATGCTATTTATTATGGAAAAGATAAAGTGTTGGTAACTATTATTGATGAAGGAGACAGGTTGCGAATAATATTTCGAGATAACGGAAAAGGTATTGGTATGGAAATTAAAGATAAGATTTTTAATCCTGGATTTAGATTAGGTGGGGTAGAGGATCGTAATCCAAATGGCTCCGGATTTGGATTGTTTATATCCAAAACTATTGTAGAGTTGCATCATGGTACACTAAAACTTAAAAACTCAGGAGTAAATAAGGGATCAGTATTTGAAATAAAATTACCTAAAAATCCACCTATAGACAAATATAAAGATTAAAATACTTATTATCCAATATGCAAAAAATAAAAAACTATTATAATTTATCGATTGAGGAATCTTTAGAGAAGCTAGAGACTAGAGTGACTGGACTTAGTACTCAAGAGGTTCTGGTCAATAGAGTTAAATATGGGGAAAATATTCTCTTAGACACCAAACAGGAAGCTCCAATTCTAATGTTCTTAAAACAATTTCATAATGGGCTGGTTTATGTATTGTTATTGTCCGCTATACTTTCGGCTGGGTTTCAGCATTGGGTGGATTTTTGGATTATTATTGTTATTGTAGTGATTAACTCTATTATTGGATTCATTCAAGAGTACAGAGCAGAGAAAGCTGTATCGGCTCTAGCTCAGAAAATTTTGGTTAAGACTAAAGTTTATCGTGATGGGCATCTGGAAGAGCATAATGCTAAAGATTTAGTTCCGGGGGATATTATTATTTTGGAGGAGGGAGATAAAGTCCCAGCTGATGCTAGGTTAATTGAGTCTGTAGAGCTTCAGACCATAGAGGCAGCTTTGACTGGGGAGTCAGAACCAACTCAGAAGTCTATAGATATTATTATAGAAGAAGTCGGGCTTGGAGATAGGAGTAATTCGGTTTGGATGGGTACTCTAGTAGCGACTGGTTGGGCTAAGGCTGTGGTGGTAGCTACAGGGATGAACACTCAAATCGGAGTAATTGCTGATGATATTCAAAAGCTACCCCCCGAAAAAACTCATTTTCATATTCAGACGGCTGTTTTGTCTCGGCAGTTGGCAATTTTTGCTTTTAGTTCGGCGGCGATTTTGTTTGTGATTGGATTTTGGTTTAGAAATCTACCTCTAGATGAGATGATAGGATTTACTTTGTCTGCTCTGGTGGGTGGAATTCCTGAGAGTTTGCCAGTAGTTTTGGTAGTGGTATTAGCAATAGGAGCCAAGAGAATGAGTGATAAAAAAGCAATTATCCGGTCTCTGCCTGTGACAGAGTCTCTCGCCGTGATGGATACTATTATAACGGACAAAACTGGGACTTTGACCGAGAATAATATGACAGTGCAAAAATTATATGTGCTAGATGAGCCTATAGTAGATGTAACCGGTAGGGGATTGGAGACAAAAGGAGAATTTAAGCAAAATAATAATACGATTTTACCTCTAGATTACCCCGCTATTGCAAAATTATTGCATATTGCGGGGCTTGCTCACAATGGGCAATTATATGAAGAAAAATTAGATAATGGTCAGTCTAGCATTAAAAGTATTGGAGACCCGACTGAGGTGGCTCTGTCTGTTTTATCTCTCAAGTCTAATCTAAATAAAGATTTATTAGACAATGAGTGGCATAGATTAGCTGATTTACCTTTTCGCTCGGAGAATAAATTCCGAGCTAGTTATGTGTATAATCAGGATCAGGATAGCCATCAGCTGATGGTGATAGGAGCTAGTGAGAGTTTACTCAAATTAAGTAATAAAATTTTAGATAAAAAGGGGAATATAGTAGATTTGACTACTAAGAATATACAAGAAGTTAATCAGCAAATAGTAGATTTCTCAAAACAAGCTATGCGAGTCATAGCTCTCGCTTATAGAGATGAGCAAGCGGGATTAAAAAATATTCAAGCCGAGCAAGTACAAGATTTAGTCTTTGTTGGTATAGTCGGGATTATAGACCCACCTCGAGCTGAAGTAGCTGATGCTATTGCACAGGCTAAAAAGGCAGGAGTTAGAGTGATTATGGCTACCGGAGACCATAAAGACACCGCCATTGCCATTGCCAAATCTATTGGTTTAATTACCAACGATACCCAGGCTCTTACAGATAGCGAAATCCAAGCTCTATCTGATAAAGAATTATATACTAAACTCAAGACTGTCTCTGTCCTGGCTAGACTGAGCCCAAGAACCAAGCTCAGAGTGGCCAGTGTATTGCAAAAACACAAGCATATCGTAGCTATGACCGGAGATGGGGTAAATGATGCTCCAGCCCTAAAAAAAGCCGATATAGGCATAGCTATGGGCATCAGAGGCACCGATGTTGCAAGGGAAGCCAGTGATATTGTACTCACTGATGATAATTTTGTCAGTATTATCTCGGCTTTGGAAGAGGGGAGAGTAATATTCCGTAATGTACAACAGACTAGCATTTTCCTCATCACTACCAGTATTGCTGAGATTTTATTATTTATGCTAAGCCTTAGTCTTGGGCTACCGCTACCACTTTTGGCTATACAAGTTTTGTGCCTCAACTTGGTCACCAATGGAATTTCAGATATTGCTCTTGCCACCGAGCGAAGTCATCAAGGAATTCTGTTAGAAAAACCACTTCCAGCCAATATGAAAGTAGTATCCCCCAATACATATCCATATATTATCTTGATGACCTTGACTATGACCGCTTTAGGCTTCTGGATTTATCTCGCCTATTTAGGCAATGGAATTGAGAAGGCAAGAACAATGTTTTTCCTTTGCTTAGCCTTGATGCAATTAGCCAACACCTATAATATGCGATCTCCAAAAGAATCTCTATTTAGCATCGGCTTCTTCTCTAATAAGATGATTAATTTAGCCGTCGCTGCCTCAACTATCATCTTAGCAGCTATGATAACCCTCCCATTCTTACAAAGAATATTACAATTCACCCCAGTCTCACTATATGATTCTATTTACTATGGAATTATCTCCATCGTCGTCATCATCGCCGTCGCCGAAGTCTACAAATGGCGCGCGAGATTGGAGGGGAAGTAAGATGTCCGAAAAAATCGGACAACTGTGTTATAGTTTTTAATATAGATAAAACCAGTTTTTTGGAGTAAGAATATGTAGTATGGTATAATCAATATAGTAAACTAAAAACTATGAAAAAAGATAGTGCCATAATAATATTCAATCAAAAGCAAGTTCGTAGAACTTGGGATGTTGAAAAAAGACTCTGGTATTTTTCGGTTGTGGATGTAATTGAGATTTTAACAGATAGTCCTCGACCAAGAAAGTATTGGAATGCTTTAAAAACAAAGTTGAACAATGAAGGAAGTCAGTTGTCCCAAAATATGGGACAACTGAAAATGAAATCGTCTGATGGTAAAAGCTACCTTACTGATGTACTAGACACAGAAAATATTTTAAGACTAATTCAATCAATTACAATCCTAAAATTTCTTTGACCTTCATTATAGTGACTTTTTCTTGGCGGGTGAGTTCGTCTAGGGCATTTTGAATGGATTTGAGATTGGTTTTCATCTCGGGGATGATGACATATTCTAGTGCATTGACTCGTCGTCTGGTGGCTTCTATTTCCTCAGCTAGCAGCCTAGCGGTGAATTCTATCTCGGCTAATTTGACTAATAGTGGTAATATATTCTGCAAGGTTAGAAGGGCTTGATCTAAATCTTTGGGGGTGCCTAATGTCCCATATTGAAAGGGGTCTCCTTGTAAATGGGGGATTATATGTGGGATCGTGACACCCATAATAGATTTTTTTTGTAATTCTAGATAAGTTTTGGCTTGGGAGAGATGGATTAACTCTTGGATGGCTTCAGTGGAGATTTTGGTCTGAGCAAATTCAAACAATTGTATAGCTTCTACAATTTTTGGGGTTAACTCAGCTCTTAGCTTGATTACCTCTTGGATAATGGCTAGAAATTCTTGGATTAGGCCATCTCTTTTGTCGGTGAGCAAACTATGTCCACGAGAAGCAGTTTTAATCTTCTTTTTGAGTTTGAGGGCTTCTTGTCTAGTCGGTTTGACGGCGGGCATACTTATTTGGAGTACTTATCTATAAACTCGGGCTTGATTTTCTTGAGTTCTTTTCTTGGTAGTATGGATAATAAGTCCCAAGATAAATCTAATGTGTCTAGAATTGTGCGGTTTTCTCGTCGTCCTTGTCTGATATATCTATTTTCAAAGGCTTCAGCGAACTTGATATAGGCTTTATCTGTCTCGGATAGGGCAGATTCTCCTAGAATTAGGGCTAATTCTTTGATTTCTATACCCTTGGCATAGGAGGAGGCCATTTGCTCTTTGACAGCGGATAAATCTTCTCGGCTGTATTTTTTGTTTACTCCGATACGAGATAGGGATCCAATTGGCTGTATGGGTGGGTATATTCCTTGATTATGTAGTTCTCGATTAACCATAATTTGTCCCTCGGTGATGTATCCGGTTAAATCGGGGATTGGATGTTGTTTGTCATCATCGGGCATTGTCAGGATAGGAATTTGGGTCAGGGAACCTGTGGAACCTTTGACTATTCCAGCTCTTTCATACAGAGTCGCAAGGTCGGTATATAGATATCCTGGGTATCCTCGTCGTCCTGGAATTTCTTTTCTAGAAGCGGAGACTTCTCTTAGGGCATCGGCATAATTTGTCATATCGGTTAGGATGACAAGTACATGCATATTTTTCTCAAAGGCTAGATATTCTCCTAAGGTAAGTGCCAATCGCGGTAAAGTAATTCTCTCTACAATTGGGTCGCTAGCGGTATTAATAAACAAAGCTGCTCGCTCCATAGCTCCAGTTTTTTCAAAAGAATCTATGAAGAATTGAGCTTCCTCAAAAGTCACTCCCATAGCGGCAAATATTACTACAAAAGGTTCTTCAGCTTGTACTAAATCTGTTCCATTTTGTAGGGCTACCACTTGAGCTTGTTCTGCAATTTGGGTTGCTATTTCGGAATGTGGTAATCCAGATCCTGAGAAAATTGGAAGTTTTTGTCCTCTTACTAGGGCATTGAGTCCATCGATGGTGGAGATTCCAGTTTGGATAAATTCGCTTGGGAATTCTCGCATTCCTGGGTTAATAGGGGAGCCATTGATATCTAGATATTTCTCAGCTATAATCTCGGGTCCGCCGTCTTTGACTTTACCAGCTCCGGTGAAAACTCGTCCCAACATACTGTCAGACACTCCAAATTTCAAGGTCTCTCCTAAGAAAGCTATTTCAGCGGTGTCTATGTCTAAACCTTCGGTATTTGTGAATAATTGCACTACGGCGGTGTCTTTGCCAGCTTCTAGTACTCTTCCTTGCCTGATATTGCCTTTAGAATCTCGAATTTCTACGATTTCCTCGAAGGCTACTGCGGGCACCTTCTCCACTACCACTAGCGGTCCTGCAATTTCTTTGATTGTATTATACCATTTCTTCATATTATTATCCTAAATTCCACTTATTACTTTGTTGATACCAAAATCCTCAGGTTTATCATTGTCTTTTAGGTTTTGGATGGTGCTTGAAATTTTCTCAATTAGAGATACTATGCTCTCAATTTCAGCTTCTGGTATATTCTTGAGTCTGGATATTTCTTCTCGGATTGGTAGCTCTAATATATCGCTTATTTCCACTTGAGTATTGTGTTTAGCAAGTTCCGTAGCCTCGGTATGGAAGGTAATCATAGCTTTTAGCATTAGATACATCTTGCGGGTAGAGGCAAAAGCATCAATATCATCGAAGGCATTTTGTTGTAAATAATCTTCTCGAAGTCCACGAGCGGTATCTAAGAGAATTTTTTCAGCGGTGGATAGAGCATCCATACCAACTAATTTTATAATGTCATCTAGTTCATTTTCTTTTTGTAAAATTTGCATAGCAAGATCTCTCAAATCTCTCCAATCAGCATCGGTAGCATTGATAAAATACTCTTCCACATTATCTTTATAAAGACTATAACTATTAAGCCAATGAATAGATGGGAAATGTTTTTTGGCAGCTAAAGAGGCATCTAATCCCCAAAAAGCCTTGGTCACTTTGAGAGTAGCTTGGCTAACTGGCTCAGATAAATCTCCTCCTGGAGGTGATACAGCGGCGATAATTGTAGCTGAACCAACTCTCTCCTCAGAACCTAGGGTGCTGACTATTCCAGCTCTTTCATAAAAGGCGGAAATTCTAGATCCAAGATAAGCAGGATATCCTTCTTCTCCTGGCATTTCCTCTAGTCTTCCGGACATTTCTCTCATAGCTTCTGCCCAACGAGAGGTAGAATCAGCCATCATAGCCACATTATAACCCATATCTCGATAATATTCAGCTAGGGTAATTCCGGTATAGACAGAAGCTTCACGAGCTGCAATTGGCATATTGGAGGTATTGGCAACTAGAATAGTTCGCTCCATCAGAGGTCGGCCTGAAGCAGGGTCTTTGAGATGAGGGAATTCCACTAATACATCGGTAATTTCATTTCCTCGTTCTCCACAACCAACATAAACCACCACATCGGCGTCTGACCATTTGGCTAATTGGTGTTGAATCACAGTTTTTCCAGCTCCGAATGGTCCTGGTACGGCAGCGGCTCCTCCTTTTGGAATTGGGAAAAAGGTGTCAATAATTCTCTGTTGGGTAATAAGTGGGGTGGTAGGGACTTGTTTATTTTTATATGGTCTTGGAGTTCTAACTGGCCATTTGTGCATCAATTGAACTTCTGTATCTCCAATTTTAGCTACTGTCTCGGTAACTGTAAATGCTCCCGACTTAATCTCAGTGATTATCCCCTCTACTCCAAATGGTACTAAAATTTTATGAACTATTAACTCAGTTTCTTGTACTGTTCCTAATATATCTCCAGCTTGAACTTGATCACCTTTTTGTACTGATGGCTTAAATTCCCATTTTAGCTCTCTATCTAGACTAGGAGCAGTCAAACCTCTTGCAATATATTCAGAATTGAGTCCTTGGGCGGCCGCTTTCTCAGCGATTACATTGAGTGGTCTTAGAATTCCATCGAATAATCCAGCTGTTAATAATCCTGGGCCTAATTCTATACTAAGAGGCTCTCCTGTGGAGACAACTGGCTCTCCTACTACCAAACCAGAAGTATCCTCATACACCTGAATTGAGGCGGTACTCCCTTTTAATTCAATAATTTCTCCCATTAATTCCAAATTTCCAACTTTGACTAAATCATACATTTTAGCTCCAGTCATAGAGTCAGCGATAACTAATGGTCCTGAGATTTTGATAATATTTCCTGTATTCATAGTAATTAGTTTAATCAAGAGGTGAATAATTTGTCTAGGCTCATACCTACTGCTTTTTCGGTGAGATGCTTTAACTCCTCAACAGAATTGCTATCTGAGCTAATAGGTAGCTGCGAAATAGGTATATTGAGGGAGTTCAAGACTTTTCTTTGTTTTGGAGTTAATATTATATTAGAGGCTATAAATATAATAGCATACATTTCGGCATCTTTTTGAATATTAGCGATAATTTGCTCCATTTCTAATTCATTGCTATTCAAAGTCTCAAACCCAAATAATTGGAATAAGAGAGTGATATCCGATTCAGCTATAATAACTGGTTTTTTATAGTCTAACATATATTGGAATAATCTATAAATCTTAATTTGGCCTGTTTGGAATCAATTTGTTTGTTATGCTGTAGGATTAATAATTTGGTATTGGCAATAGCATACTGTAATCTCTCGGTATATTGAATAATTCTATCTCCAGACATGCCTGTAAATTGAGCTCTATGTAGAGTTTTTATCTCATTTTGAATAAGAGTATTTTCAATATTGATAGTATTGATATCTGCGGGTGCTAGATTCAAATATTGCCCAATATCTCCTAGGATATCTCCAAAGCTAAAACTTTTTACCGCATTGATAGCAAGACTGCCTTGAATTGGCAAAAGATGTCTCAGAATATGCTCTTTGGATTGGCCTTTTTGAGTTCTAGTGAGGACATTGAGTAGGGTATAGCTATCTATTTTGGCTAAGACAAAGTCTCGCATAATATCACTACTTTGACTTAGATTTTCAAAAAGTAAGGTCAAAAATATTTCCTCTAAATAAGAAATAATACTAAAACTATCTTGAGAATGAATTAGTTTTTCTTCTTTGGCTAATAATTTAGGTTTAAATTGAGAAGCATAATATAGATGAGTAGTGGTATCGGCTAAAATTTGCTCAAAAGCTTTATCTCCTAGAGGCTCTCCATATATAGTTTTATCTAAGACTAGAGTTTTTAATTTTTCAAAGTCCTGAGCCAGAGTTAAATACACAAAAGGAGCAGAGTTCTCTGGTAATAGAGATAAAATTTCCTCTATTTGAGAGTGATAATAATTGTTGAGTTTATCTACGATATTCTCTAAACTAATATCTGCTAGCCCAAAAGAATCTCTAATCATAACTAAAACAGCATCAATATTATCTGTATTGAGTAAATTTTTGGTCTCGGTAGAGGAGGGTAAATACCCTAATCTAGAGACATATTTACTAGTGACACCAATTAGAGGAACTTGTAAACTCATATTTCCTTGATTATGGAAGCTAATGTTTTTTGCTTAACTGTATTAAGAATATCTTCAACAGTAATTTCTAGACTAATATGATTTAATGAGGCACTGATTTTACCTAAATTAGTATTATTTTCAGCTAAATTAGATTTATACCCAAGACTGCTGATAATCTCTTCTAAATTTTTGGCATATTGCCCAGTTATAGTTAAAGTTGTGTTCTGTGGAATATCCTGAAGAGTGTCTTGAATTAAAGTCTTGACAAAGTTGGAAGCTAGAATTTCTGGTAAAGATTCAATATAGATTTGTTCTAATTGATATTGTATAGCATAGCCAGAATTGAATTTACTAGTTTTGCTATTTTGGAATTTTTGAAAATTAATTTGAGTTTGGACAGCCTCTTCAATTTTCTCAGTATGTAATTTTTTGACCTCAGCTAAGGAAGAGTCCCAAGTATTTTTGGTCTCTTTGAATTCAGATTTATATTGAGCTTCTAATTTCTGAATATCCTTATTGCTCTGAGATTGTATTAAATCTGCTAAAGTCATATTTATCCTACTGATACTCCGTTAATAATTAGAATAGAAACTAGCAATCCGAAAACAGCAAAAGTCTCTACTAAAGCAGCCAAGATAATCACTTGTCCAATTTTAGATTTATCTCTAGAGATCAATTGCACTCCACTAGCAATTACATCCCCCTGATATTTCCCAGAAGCTAAACAAGTAAGCCCTACAGGAATTCCAGCAAAGGCAAGAATCATACCATTTTGCCAGCTTAAATTCGCAAATTCACCAGACAAAACTCCAGTATTTTGTAAAATCAAAACTGCTGCCAAAAGTCCATAAATAGCCTGTGACCCTGGTAGGGCTGATAACAAAAGTACATTTCCAAATTGAGTCTCATCTTCAGCTACTAAACCAGCTCCGGTTTTACCAGCGGTAGAAACCCCAATTGATGAACCAGCTCCAGCTAACCCAGCGGCTAGAGCAGCTCCTAATACTGCTAAACTTACACCTAATATTTCCATATATTCAACTTTAACTCTTAATAAGGGACAGAGATTGATATTACTGCTATCCTTTTCATTATACTCCTAAATTATTTTCAAGAATACAATGAAAGAGATAACAGCATTATTCAATAATACTGTACTCTTGAGATCTAGACACAGTTTGTAAAGGTCGCCCTCCAGATTGGAAGAATTTACTAAAGAATTCTACAAAATGTAATCTTCCAACATTAATATAAGTACCAAGTACATTTAAGGCAATATTAAAGATATTCCCAGCAACAAAAATAACGGTCATAATAATATACCCAATAATTAGCCAAGCTCCACCTTTTTCTACAAAACCACTACCAGCTAAATTAGCTAAAGTTCCTACCACACCAGCAATAATACCAGTAGCAAGCCCAAGAGCCACTAACCTAGTATAGGAAAGAATATCTGATAAATATCCTACAACTCCAAAGAATACATCATAGGCTCCTTTCCCAAATTTAGCAAAGATGGACTTCATTTCTCGCCCCAATAGATATATCATTACAAAAATATAAGCAATATAGGAGTAAAGTAGAGGATCCATAAGTGATTTGAGTCCATTTCCTAATAATCCAAAATTAATCGCTAATAAGAATATTCCAAAAATCAGAGCTGAAGCCCACAGAATAGAATCTAGACTAGCATCCCAGAATGATTTTTGATTGAAAGCCTGCACAATATTGAGAGCTAAACCAAATAAAAGATGAATAATACCCAATATAATAGTGAATCCCATTAAAGCAATCACACTATCCATAGGATTTAATACCTGCAATTGTTGCAAGAAAGGTATAAGCCCAATGCTAATCAAAAATTTCATATGAGGAGAGGCTGTAGCGGGATCTACTACATCTGGAGTAATTCCAAACCAGCTACCAAATAAAGCTCCTATAATAAGGGTTGAAATAGAGGCTATGAATACAACCGCAAAAATATCTCTAATTCCTGATTTTAATCTAGGATTTAATAATCCAAGACCAGTCAGAATGATCAAAATTAAAGCATATCCCGCTTCAGATAAAGCCAATCCAAACATAAATGTAAAGAATATAGCAATAGACAAAGTCGGATCAACTTTACCAGCTTGAGGATAGCCCATAATTTTGGTGACAGTCTCAAAGTGCCTAATAATTGGCAGATTTTTTAGTATAATTGGAGTGTCCTCAGCGTCAGAAGGTAATTCTACAATTTTAACATCCTCTGAAATGGCTAAGATTGATTGTTTTGTAGAGTTGAAATTTTCCTCATCTACCCATAATTGTATTGAAGAAGTGTTCTCAGATTCAGGGTTAAAAGAGTGTAAATAAGAGATTAAATTTAATTGAGAGTTTAACACATCAACTAAAATAGCTAAATCTTTCATTTTGATCTTAGATCTTTTGAGTTCTCGATTTAGTTTAGTAATTTCCTTGGCATTGGAGTTTAACTCTTGTTTACTATTATGGTAAACATCATAAAAAGATCCCTTTACCTCTGCTGAGAATTGAATCAAAGTAGCTTGATTCTGAATTATATCCAAGGCAATTTTAGCCTGATTTTTTGTTACAGCTAATATATACACATAGTCGGTACCAACTTTTTTGACAGATTCTAACACTACAGGAGATAGACTATGTTCTAATTGATCTGTTAGATAGTGCGCTCTAGACTCATCAATCAAGAATGGAATAAAAGTAATATAAGAATAAGGTTTAAAAATATTCAGCTCAATATCTTTGAGAGGTTCTGATTTAGCAATAATGTCTTGTAAAACTTCTTGGCGAGTAATTAAATCGTCTTTTAATTCAGCTTTTTCTACAATTTGTTGAGCTTGGGCTATGATAGAATCTTGCTCTTTATCGTAATGATCAAAAATATCTTCAGTAATACTAAATCTGTCATCTAAGATAGCTGAGAGCATTGATTTTTTACTAGGATGATATGACTTATATACATCCAGAGCTTTATTGATTATATCTAAGTTTTCTAATAAATCCTCTTGTTTATGTAAATATTTTTTAGCTAGAGGGGTTCTTTCTACTTTTTCTATAATTTCTCCAACTTGATATTTTTGAATATAAGCTAATAATTCTAATTGAGTATTATTGCCAACAGTGATTTGAATTAGTTTAGACGCTTTAACTCCCATATAAATTTATCTATTTACAAGTAATATTATGAACTTTATAACTGACTTAAAATAAGCTTTTTGATTTTTTGAGTATCTAATTTGATTTCAGCAGGTTTAGAATCATTAGATTGTTTCTCAAAAGAAGCTAATCTCTCACTTACAATCTGATTCTTGTTCAAAATCTCTTTTTTAAGGTTTGCAATTTGCTCCTTAGTTTGGACAATATAGTCCTGAGATTGGGTAGTATAGTCTTTTTGTAGGGATTTTTTCTTACGATTAAAAGACTTTTCAATTTCAATCAATTCAACAAGTTTTTTCATAGGTGTTTATAAATACAACTTATTATAGTCCAGAGAATTTTATTTGTCAATTATTGGTTGCGATTGGAGGGGTTGAGAGTGGTCTAACTCCCAGTTTATAGGATTATTTATAATATATTCTTGGATTCTTAGTAAATCATTATCATTACGAATAATATGATCATAAAAAGATTTTTGCCAAATTTTATGCAAGTTAACTCCTTTAATATTTCGTAGCGGAGGGTTTATCCCTCCATTTTTATTTAACTCATCTCTGACTCTTTTTTGAGTATATGCTTTTAATAACCCAACAACATCCCCTAAGGAAATCATTTTTTGAAAATTAACTCTAGTAGCACCTTCATCAATAGAAATAATTAAATGAATATGATTGGGCATAATAATATAATTTTCAACTTTTGTTTTACGAAATTTATTTTCCAAATTCAAAATTTCTTGTTCCACTATTTTGCCCAAAGAATTTAGTATAAATTTGTTTTCTTGGAGGGATAAACCCTCCGCTACAAATATACATTTCATATCATCTGTACACATAGTCACAAAATACCAAAAACCACCAGTATAAAGTTCTTTAGATAATCTATTATACTGCCTTTTCATACATAATATCCCTACACAAAAAACTTTTTGCGGATATTTTCGTCTTGTTCTCTTTGCTTCTCTTCAATTAAATTGATAGCTTTTATCTTCAAGTCTTTTAGGTCTTGGGTTGCTAGAATTTTGGCTTGTGACTTGAGATACTCAATATTATTTTTACTTGGGTCTTCCAGAATTTCAGCCAATAATACATTTAAAATCATACCTATCATAGGTCCTGCTGGGATATTCAAGTCTTTAATCAAAATATTTCCATCTATTTTGAGCATAGACAAATCTATCGGGTCTAATAAAACCTTTTCTGTCATATATTCAAAATGTCTCAGGCGATAGGGGCGGGCCTTAGGAGTGCCAGAACCGATTCTGTCACATTCTCTTAGCTTAATCAAGTCTTTGATATTGTCCACTCCTACATTACGGACTAACTTACGAATTGAGGCTTCAGTCACTTCATTGGTATCATAGTAAAACATATGATATCTTACTAATTTTGAAATTCTAGCTGCAAATTTCTTAGGATAATGTAGGCGATTGAGAATCTCATAAGCCATACTAGCCCCGACTATTTCGTGATTGTGGAATGTACAAGTTTTACCCGTACCTTCTTTAGTTCGCGGTTTAGCAATATCATGTAGCAATCCTGCCATTCTAAGGTCAAAGCTCCAATCCATATCACAGGCATGTTGCATAGTGCGTAAAAGATGCTCCCAGACATCATAAATATGATGCCCATTTTGCTCCACTCCTATACCTTCCAATAATTCGGGCATTATAAACTGTAATAAATTAGTATCTCGCAATAATATATACCCAGTTATTGCTCGTGGAGTTTGCATCATCTTGGTGAGCTCATCTCTAATTCTCTCCTTGGCAATATGCTTCAGATTGGGGGCAAGATTTTGGATAGCTACTAAAGTCTGTGGCTCAATGGTGAAATCTAATTGTATAGCAAATCTCACAGCTCGCATTAGTCTCAAGGCATCTTCCCCAAATCTGTCCTTAGGCTCACCCACAGTACGGATAATTTTAGACTGTAAGTCATCTAGTCCACCAAAATAATCTTGAATTTGCCCTTGTTTGTCCATTGCTAAAGCATTCACCGTGAAGTCACGCCTTGCTAAATCTTGCGAAAGATCGGAGACGAATTCTACTTGCTCGGGATGTCTATTGTCTGTGTATTGAGATTCTTTGCGATAAGTAGTCACCTCTATAATCTCTGTCGTATCATCCGGACGGCGATATTTGACACCCACTGTGCCAAAAGTATTCTCATATATTGAATCTGGGAACAGCTCTTGAATTTGTTCAGGTAGGGCATTGGTAGTAATATCCCAATCCACGGGTTGTTTATCTCCCAATACTAAATCCCGTACACTGCCACCTACGATAAAAGCCTCAAAGCCAGCTTCTTCTAAGGTATGTAATATGAATATGATATGAGCCGGTATATTGTAATGCATAAATTTTTTATAATAAATTGTGGAGCCAATGGTGGGGATCGAACCCACGACCTATGCGTTACGAATGCATTGCTCTACCAGACTAAGCTACATTGGCGTAAGCATAGTATAGTCTAAAATACCAACTAGAGCAATACTATAAAGAAAAAACCCCGCTAAATTAGTTTAGCGAGGTGAGGTGTTGGGATCTGATTAAGTTACATAAATTTCTAGGGAGTATTATTGCTAAAACATCCCTGTTGGCTCGCCCCTTGCACCGAATAGATATTCGTCTAATCGTATGTGGAACTATTTTTCTGTGTCGTTCAGGTATTTTGTATCGGCTTAATAGTATTGCATTATTATAAATTCTCGTTTTTTTGAATCCTTTCAAACTAGAAAATGATTTTTCTGTATTTATATTTAAACTCTTTAAGATAATGATGATGTTTCTCCATTCTTCTACAGATAGAGTCCAAGTTTCCATTAAAAAATTCCTCACAAAGTGGTATATAAAATATCAAAATCTGGTGTTTTTGTCAAATTGTGTGGACTGAGCGAAATTCCCCTCTTGAGGGGTGGACAGCTTTGCTGGCCGTGGTGGAAAAGAAAATATTTATACATAACATAAAAACACTCCACCCCGTCTCCCTGCCATATAAATATAGCATGAATCCACCCCTCAAGAGGGGAATCAAAGGCAAATGCAAGGTCCACCCCTACGGAAAAACATTATGGAGGGGTAAACCCTCCGCTACGAAAAAAAGAAAAAAGCCCCGCTGAGTGCAGGGCTAGGGGCTTCAGGACTAGGACTGGATTAGATCAAACAAAAGTTTGTACCAGCGATCGATCCCGTCATTCAGGAGTTCCGATGCACAGTTATCAATTACCTCCATGATGGTGGGCGAATCAGGTTCGTTGATTAGAGCTAGTTCAGTAGTGTACTCATCTCGCTTACTCTCCCAGTAGCTAACCGTCTGAGTGGAAAGACCACAACAACGGTATCCACCAAGGAAAGTAGTCTCTGTAGTGGGAGTTTCACCCGCTGAGGTCTGATTGACCCCATAGGGAGCTCGCTCATCTTGTGCAGCGAGAGCTACCAAGGCTTGGCGAGCCTTGAGGTATTGACCGTAATCAATACGGGCTAGATCCCGTTCGAGCTTATATAGCTCAGCACTCATATCTCCCCAGGGAGATACGAGTTGATAGAAATGTACCAGCTGAATGAGAGGAGTTCCGCCGTGACTACGAAAAATTAGAGCTCGGTGGGTTTTGTCTGCCTCCTGCTTCAGCTGTTCCAGCTCTTTCTGAGCGGAAGAGTTTCCTAGCGAACGAAGTCGCTGAAGAATATGAAGATTGGAGAGGACGGTGGTGATAGCCATAGGGCTCCTGTTGTGAAATGAACAAAACAAATCATATCACAAAATTACTAAAATGTCAATAGGTGTAGGCATTTTTATTATGTCTTAATAATCACACTTTGGCCATCTTTGTCTTGGATAGTGTAGCCTAAATTGGACAATTCTTGTCTTAATTTATCAGCTTGGTCAAAGTCTTTATTGGCTCGAGCTTGATTGCGTTGATTAAAAATTTCTATTATCTCAGTGGGGATTGAGGTTTTGGTAAGTGGTAAATCTAGTGCCAAGACTCGCTCTAGTCTCTGGAATAATTTGATTATATGTCGTCTTGGGATGGGCTCTTGGGCATCTATTGAGCTATTGACTTCTTTGATAAACTCAAACATAAAGGCTATAGCTTTAGGTGAATCTAAGTCAGAGAATAGGGATTTTTTGAAATTATTATAAGTATCTCGGATTAGCTTCTGGAGTTTTGGGTTTTTGCGATGGGGTTTTACTAAATTAACTCTATTGATAAAGTCTATAATTCGCTGGCGGGTTTGTTTGGCTTGAGCCAGAGAATCCCAAGAGAAGTCTATATCAGAGCGATAATGTGCCATCAAAACTAATAATCTTAAATCTAGTGGGGAATAGCCTTTTTCTATAATATCATCTAAGGTTATAAAAGTTCCTGCAGATTTGGACATTTTAGCTGTATTGACGGTCAGAAAATAACTATGTAGCCAATAATTCGCCATTTGCTTACCAGTATCGGCTGTGAACTGAGCTATTTCATTGGTATGATGAATTGGGATATGATCCTTCCCTCCTGTATGTATATCAAAAGGTGAATGTAGTAGCGAATCAGCCATTACTACACATTCCGAATGCCATCCCGGGAAGCCAATTCCCCAAGGGCTATCCCATTCCATTTGTCTTGTCTCCCCTTTAGGTGAGAATTTCCAGAGAGCAAAATCTGAGTTAGATTTTTTCTCTCCCATCTCTACTCGGGCTCCGGCTTCTTGTGAATTTAGTTTGAGATGAGCAAAGTCAGCATATTCTGGGAGTTTGGTAGTATCAAAGTAAACTCCATCACTAGTAATATAGGTATAGCCTTTGCGCTCTAATCTTTTGATTAGGTTAATTTGCTCTCTTATATATTCGGTGGCTTTAGGGTAATGGTCAGAGGGTGTGATATTGAGTTTAGCTAAGTCTGATTGCCAGAGCTTGGTGTATTTGAGGGCTACTTCTTGGGCGGTGAGTTGTTCTCTTTTGGCTCCTTTTTCTAATTTATCTTCTCCGGTATCTTCATTGTCATTGACTAGATGTCCTACATCGGTAATATTAGTCACAGAATAGACATTATAATTATGTAATTGCAGAGTTCTTTTGAGTAAATCATCAAATAAAGCTTTTCTCAAATTTCCAATATGTTGTCTATCATAGACTGTCGGGCCACAACTATAAATAGATACTCTCTTGGGATGTATTGGCTTAAATGGTATTATAGCTCGAGCTGGGGTATTATAAAGTCTAATCATAATACAATTATTGTAAGGGGTTGGAGGTTACTTTGTTTGGAGGGCGATAAGTAGAGTAGAAGGCATCTCTTTTTATCATCACATCTCCTTCATAAATTTCTCTATAAGCTACGGTTTTCATAGATCCATCTGGGCTAGATTCGAGTACTACTGGTTCAATTGTTTTGGCCGTCTTGCCGGTTGAAGTCCCATAAATTTCATAGTAAAGAGTGGTACCTGTAATATAGTGTTGTATCAAAATGTGATGATTGGTATCATTCTTGAATTTAAAGTCTGGTTTTGGTAAATAAATGGTGGCATCAAGTCCTGGTTTTCCATAATAATTAACTACATAGGAGTGGTTTCGTCTCTCTAGAATTGGTAATCCAGCATTAAGAGCAGCTCTGAATAGGGTAGTGGAGACTTGACAAATTCCTCCTCCATATTCTGGTATTGTTTTATTCCCTTTAATTACTAATTCTGGTAAGTATCCGTTACGAGCATCTACTTTACCTAAGGTATTAACGAAAGAAAACTCTTCTCCCGGTTTGAGTAATGTGCTTGAGATTTTATTGGCAGCGACATTGATATTCTTAACTCTACTTCTGCTAGAACCTCTAAAATTAGACTCGCCTCTACCAAGTAGAGTCTTGACTCCTAGAGCTTCAAATTGAGATTCATCAATTTGGGGTGAGGTAACAGCTACGAATAACTCTGTTCGCTTTACTCCAGCTAAAATGTCATTTTTGATTCGTTTTGAACTTTCTTCCATCATCAATTTAGTACCCTCTTTCCCTGGTTCTAAAATCTGAATTTGTTGAGTGGCTGGATCAAATTTTAATTTAGCATTAACTGGTTGGCTAGTTAGAGTTTTTTGCACTGAGGCTAAATATTCTTTGATTGTGTCTTGTGATATTCCAATTTTTTTAGTATTTTGATCAATGGTAATCCAAGTTATAATCTCCTCAGGTGGAATAACTATATTGGTGTCATTAAAAAATATCTCATGCTTAGACAAAAAAGAATCTAACTCTGATTTTTGAGATTCCCAGGAAGTAGTTGTTATAGCAGGGGATTGTTTATTTAGTGGAATAGCTAGTTTTATTTCTTCCTTTGTTAGATTTTGCATAATTTCTGGTGCAATTTTAGCACTATCTAGACTTTCTCCAGCTTGTTCAGGAATTATAATAATTTGACCATCTTTATAATCTAATTTGGCATCAGCTAGGGTTTTGAGAGCTGGATTTACTTTAGCTCCGAGAGCCGATTCTAGAGCTTCAGTACTACTATCATAAATCCATTCTATATCTATTGATTGAAATACTTTTTGTAATTTAGCCAAAAGATTACCCTCTCTTTTGATTTTATAAGCTTGTATCAAAGTTTCATCGGTATTCAGTTTTATGCCCAGCTCCTCTAATGTTGTGGTATATTCTTGCTCTCCGTAAGTTAAAATAATATTTTTTGTACTGAGAGTTCTATTTTCTTTATCTAGAATTTCAAATGCTTCTTTTAAGCTTTTAGAGCTGATATCCAATCCCTGTACTGAGACTCGAGGATAAATTGAATCACGATAAGCATAAGCGATACCCCCAGTTATAATAGATAATACTATTAATATGGTAGCTATAATTAGTAGTGGTAACTTCAACTTTTTAATAAATTCTTTCATATACTCAGCATATTTATAATTATAGTTTACTATAGCTTTTATTTATTATCAAATAGATTTATTACGAATTTTTCTAAACAAGGTATAGATAGTGAATATAAGCTGTTCATGTACGAAAATTCGGCTATTTGGATAGTCAATGGTTTTTCCTCCAAATTGTTTTTTGAATCTTGAGATTCCCTGCCAAGATTGCTTGGTTGTAGAAATTCCCCAAAAATCATATACTTGCTTACCAAGTCTTTTTGCCTCCAAAATAGATACCCATTGTAATAGTGGAGGAGCCATCAAATTACGATTTTGACTACTTGAAGCTCCATGCAAATATATTCTCTGCTCAGGAGTATCTAGAATTATATTGGTAGCTAAAATATTTTTCTCAGACTCTGCTATTACAAGAGATACTACTAGCTTATCAAGATTAGACTGTAGTAAATGCTTATAATGCGATTTAGGATGTATTGCAAAATCACCCCGCTTAGCGGTTTCCTGCATCAATTCAAAAAAAACATCAAAGTATTTATCAAATTCAGGGTGAGTATAAGGTATGTTCAAGATATTCACTCCTTTTTTCTGAGCCAATTTGATATTATATCTCATTTTAGGGTGCATATTTTGTAATAAGTCTTCCTCTGATAAATTCAAATCTAGAACTTGAGTTTGATGCGGTAGCCTTTCAAAATTTGTAGCCTGAGTTTGTCTGTTTAAAACTTTACTATAATTATGATATATATCTTGAGCTGGTTCAATTAAAGTGAATATCGCTTTATACTTAGAGGCAATTGTCTTGATATTCTGCCAGAATTCTTCAATCTGATCTACCTTCAGATTGTCCTGATATAGTATAGGGCCTCTTGGAATATAAATTTGGGTATATTTTGAAATTAGCTTATAAATATAAACTTGAGCGAATAATATAGGCTGATTATTCTCATTGATATAAATTCTTTCTACAGCAACATAGTCTGCCTTAATAAGATTAGCCCAATCTGTTAATTGATAATATTCTGGTATTTTAATGTCTAATTTTTGACTAGAATCTAAAATCATATATTTTGAGGAGATAGAGTCTCAGCTATATTGACTACTTCATCTAAAGAACTAAGGCCATTGACTGATCCTACTTCTCGTAACACTGAGGAGCTTTGTATAATACCCCATTTTAGAGCTTGACTTATATCTTCATTGCGTTGAATAAAGGCAGCTAAAAAGCCAGCAGCAAAAGCATCCCCAGCCCCAGTAGTCTCTTTCTTATCAACTTGTCTAGCTGGTAAATATAGTCTGTTTTCATTATTGCTAACATAAGCCCCATTGTTCCCATCAGTAATGGCTACAATCTTAGCTCCCATATTATGTAAACTTTGAATTAAATTCACTATATTTTCATCAGCGCTGTTGATAATATGTTGTGCTTCTTCCTTATTCACGAATAATATTTTAGTTTTTGGTATAATCTGATGAATTAAATCTAAATTATGTTTCATCAAATAAGAGCCAGGATTGAATACTAGTTTATAATCGTTCGAATTAGCTACTATATTCTCTAATATAGGCTCTGAACCTTTGCTAAGGGATGTAATATACAACCATTCACTTGTAGGTAAACTCAAATTAGTATAATCTTTTGGCTGATGATGAGAAAAAACTATTCTTTCCCCATTTATAGATAAAATTGTCGATTGATTGACTCCCGAATTCACTGTTTTGAATATATGTTCAGTATTAAGGTTAAGATTTTTGATAGAATCTGTAATATAATTTGATAAACTATCTTCTCCAATCGAGGCTACCAAGGCAGTGCTAATACCAAGTAAACTCAAACCATAAGTTATATTATAGGCATTCCCCCCAATTGAATCATAGACTTGAGATACTGGGATTTTATGTCCAATTTCTAAGTTTAAAATAAAATTCCCAGGATTAGAGGGGGATGGAAATATAGGGATATCCGGAGCTAACAAAAACCTATCCAGGGCTATATCTCCAATTACAGTACATTGATAATTCATATTACTTTTATATTTAAGGGTTAATAGTAATAGCTCTCTCTGTAGCACTTAATACTTCAAACTCAATTTTGGTGTGAGGTAAATTCTCCCACAATTTAGGAGTTTTACTAGCCCATTCAATTAAGAGTATATTCTGAGGATTTTGTAATAAATCCATAATCCCTAAATCCAAAACCTCCCACTCCTGATTAAGTCTATATAAATCTAAGTGATAAACTTTATATTCTGAATCGGGTATAATATAAGTTTTCATAATCACAAAAGTAGGGCTAGTTACATTTTGCATTACGCCTATTCCAGCTACAAAGCCTTGGCTAAAGGTAGTTTTTCCTCCACCTAATTCACCTTCTAAGAGCACTAAATTAGGTCTTTTATTGGCTAAAATTTCCTGGGCAATACTCTTGGCAACTACTTGAGTATCGGTTTTAGATTTTGTGATAATTTTCATAACAATATTTATAATACCTTTATTCCCAATACTCTTTCTAGTTCAGCAAAATCTGTAGTATGGTCTAATACTCTAAGAATACCAGAAACTTCTAAAGTTGTCATGCCTTCCTTTATAGCTAATTCTTTGATCTGAGCAGTTGAAGCATTTTTGATAATAATATCTTTAATCTGAGGAGTAAGAACTAAAACTTCAAAAATAGCAGTAATACCATTATATCCACTAGGATTATCAGGGCTGGATTTAGAAGATAAAATACTATCTGGAATCTGAGCATGATATCTATCTGGCAATTTAGATTTAATTATATTTTTCTGTTCCTCAGATAAGGTAATAATATCTGAATTATTTGGGTCTACTTTTCGAATTATTCTTTGAGCTATAGTCACATTAACAAAAGTAGCTATCTCAGATAACCCAGCCCCTAAATCATATAGCCTTAAAATGGCTGAGGCTGCATCATTGGTGTGTAGAGTAGAAAGCAAAAGGTGCCCGGTAGCTGCTGTTTGTATAGCTACTTTAGCGGTCTCATTATCTCGAATCTCTCCAATTAAGACTATATTAGGGTTTTGTCTCAATAAAGCTCGAATGGCATTAGGAAAACTATAGCCAGTTTCTGCATTGATGCTAGTTTGTAAAATTCCAGATAATTTATATTCAATCGGATCCTCAATAGTTATAATTTTTACTCCAGGTTGATTGAGAGTGTTAAGGGTGGCGTAAAGAGTGGTAGATTTTCCAGCGCTAGTAGGACCTGTAACTAATATTAAACCAGTAGTTGCCTTTAACTGATCTTGTAAAAGCCCAATATTGTATTCATCCATACCTAAGTCTTGTAATTTTAGGTTAGCAATATCTGATCTTAATATTCTAAGCACGATAGTTTGCCCATATCCTCCTGGTATAATAGAGACTCTCACATCAAAATTCTTTTCAGCAAAAATAGTGAATCTACCCTCTTGAATTTTATTAGTTACATCTAGAGCTAAACCTGAAAAAATTTTAATTTGAGATAAAATTTGGGGATAGAGAGATTTTGGGACTCGAGCTTCTTCATACAAAACACCATCAATTCTAAAACGAATTATTAAATCAGCCATATCCGGTTCAAGGTGAATATCTGTAGCTCTCTTAACCAAAGCAGTATTAGTAATAGCTGTTAGCTGATCCATAATTGACATTGATTCAGAAATATGGCTAATTTCTGGTAGAGGAGTACTGGATTTTTGTATATGTATCCCACGAGATAGAGCAGAGGTTAAAGTAGTCTCATAAATTTCATCTATATAAGATACATCTCCAACCACAGATAGAATTTCTTCAAGAGAAGTTACTCCTTCTATTGCGTGTAAGACTCCATCTTGAAATAAAGTTACCATACCATTTTCGATTGCTTTGTGGAAAATTTTGAATTCTGGAATATTGTTAATAATCAAATCTTTGATATTATCTTTGGTTTCAAATAGTTCATACAAAGCCATTCTGCCTTTATATCCAATCCCATAGCATTTATTACATCCTTTTGGTCTATACAGTCTCTTTATTTCTTGAGGTATGGTTAGGTTTGATCTAGGAGATATTATAGATAAAGCTTTTTTAATTAAATCAATTTCTTGTTCACTGGGTACATACTCTTCTTTACAATCACATAGTCTTCTTACTAGTCTTTGAGCTATAAAAAGATTCATAGCTGAGATGATTAGCTGAGGGGTGGCTCCAAACTCTTTTAACCTAGTAACAATCCCCACGGAATCATTGGTATGAATAGTAGAGAAGACTAAATGTCCAGTTATGGCAGCGTTAACAGCTATGTTTGCAGTGTCATTATCTCTAATTTCTCCAACCATAATTACATCAGGATCTTGTCTAACAATAGCCTTAAGTCCATTTGAGAAATCATAACCTTTTTTTTCATCAACTTGAGTTTGATTAATATTTTGTAGTCTATATTCAATCGGATCCTCTATTGTAACAATATTGGTCTCAGTACGATTTACATAATTTAAAAAGGAATATAAACTAGTTGTCTTACCAGAACCGGTAGGACCTGATAGCATAATCATACCTTGAGGCTTGTCTAAATTTCTAATTATTATATCCAAGAAAGAGTCTCTAATTCCAAATGTATAAATATCTAAATTATGAATCTCGGTATTAAGTAGTCTCATAACAATAATCTCACCAGTTTTGCTAGGTAATATCGAGACCCTAACATCAATAGTTTTTTGAACAGTATTATTTTCTTGTATTATTATACTAAATCTTCCATCTTGTGAGGTGGTTTTTATATTTAATATAAGAGATGCTAAATTTTTTATTCTAGAATTTAATAGTTTATATATTTCATTATCAAAGTTTAATATATCCTGCAAAACCCCATCTATACGATACCTGAGTCTAGTTATATCGCCTTTAGGCTCTATATGAATGTCGCTAGCTAGGGCAGTGATAGCTCCAGCACAAATCATTTGAATAAACTCAGAGGTATCAACTGAATTAATTTTATTAGCAAAATCTTGCAGTATGACCACATCTCTTTTGGAGTCTTGTATCATTCGACTAGGAATAATCAATTTATCTTTAACTATGTCGCTTGTCTCTTTAAAAAACTCATAAGAGTCATATCCTTTCTCTAAACTATAGTCAGAGACTATGTATATATCTATATCATATTCTTTTTGGTATAGTTGTTTTAAAATGGCTTGAGCAAATGTATTATTTATGTCTTTTATAGCTATCTTTAAGCTTGTTCCAGATCTATGAAAAATTATCATCTTAGCTTTTTGGGACTGTTCTTTAGTTAGAATTTTTAAAGCATCTGGATTGATTGGTATGAATTGAAGATTAATATAAGCCATTCCCAGCTTATTGGCTAATCTCTGAGTAGCTTCTTCTTCCTCAGCTTTTCGAATAGTTGACAAATTTGTATCAAGAGAGCTATTAGAATTCAGCTTGTCTCTAAAATCTTCACGACGATGAGAATTTTTTTGTTTTAATATTAAGCTCATATATATATTAATATAAATAATATTATAGCATAAAATAACAAAAATAGCAAATTTTTTAGTAACCTGTGATTATAATTATATTGTGCTTTTAATACTTTTATGAAGAAGGTCAGTAATTCTTATTGCTAACTCTATGAAATTTAGAATTCATATTTTTCTCAATCTATGATACAATATTTTTATATGAGATATATAAAAGATTATAAAAACTCTCTCAAGGGAAAAAGAGTATTAGTTAGGATAGATGTTAATGAGCCGGTAGATAAGAATGGTTATCCTCAGGATAACTTTCGTATATCTAAAGCTCTGCAAACTATTGATTTTCTCAGACAAGCTGAAGCAAAGATTACTCTAATAGCTCATCTTGGAGATCCGCAAAAGAAAGGTAGAGATGGACTTTCAATTAAGTTGATCTCTGAGAAGTTAGCTGAGTTAGGTGGGTTTAAAATTAATTTTATTGAAGATGAAATTGCAGAAGTTGACCCTAATATTAGTCAACAGATTCCAAATGGGGGCATTGTTTTTCTAGAGAATCTTAGGTTTGATTCAAGAGAAGAAGAGAATAGTCAGGAATTTGCTCAAATTCTAGCTCAATTTGGAGATTGGTATGTTACTGATGCTTTCTCAGTTATGCATCGTAAGCATAGCTCAGTAGTTGCTATTACTGAAATTTTACCTAGTTTCGGAGGGTTGCTTTTGGAGCAGGAATTGAAGGCTTTAGATTATGTTTTAAAAGCTCCTAAAAAACCAGCTGTAGCTATTATTGGGGGAGCTAAAATATCTACAAAATTACCTGTGATACAAAGTTTAGAGTCTAACTTTGATTACATATTAGTTGGTGGCAAAATAGCCAATGAGTATATAGATGAATATAAAGTTGCTCAAAGTGAGAAAATTATTTTGCCACTAGACTTTATTGAGTCTGCAAGATATGATATTGGAATTAAAACAAGAGAATTATTTGCAGAATATATTTCTAAGGCCTCGACTATAATTTGGAATGGTCCAATGGGATGGTTTGAGCAAAAACCATATGATGAGGGTACTCAATTTATTGCTCAAGCTATTGCAACAAATGAATCTAGCTACTCTGTCATAGGTGGAGGAGAGACTGTAGACGAGGTTCATAACTTACACAAGGAGTCTAAAATAGATTTTATTTCTACAGGTGGAGGCGCTATGTTAGAATATATTTCGAATCAGGGTCATCTTCCTGGAATTGTAGCTTTAGAAAATAATAATTTATCAATATGAAAATAGCAGTACACGGCTCACATTTATGTCAGGATAGAGAGGATGGGAATCAAACCTATATTTTAAATTTGTTTAGAGCGATTCGTGAAATTGATACTGAAAATCAATATACTTTTTACTATAATAAACCTAGTAATAAAAAAGTAGAAGCTGATAATTTTGAGCATAAAGTGCATCAGGCTCCCTTTATGTGGACTCAGAGAGTATTCCCATTTTTATTGCGCCGGGATAAACCTGATGTGCTCTTTATGCCCATTCAAATGTTACCGTTTCTGAAGGCGAAGAAGCAAAAATCTGTGGTAACAATCCATGATCTAGCTTTTCTTTTATATCCAGAAACCTTCCCAGCTAAAGACGCCTTTTTGCATAAACTTTATGTTCGTGAAGCCATTACCAAGGCTGACCACTTAATCGCCATTACTGAGGCTACAAAACAGGATATAATTAAATTTTATAATATTAATCCTAATAAAATTACTGTAGTTTATCACGGAGTAGATAAGCAAAGATTTCGGCTTATGCAAAAAGGGGAGGAGTATTTAGTTGAGGAGGTTAAGAGAAAGTATAATATTACCAAGCCTTATCTTTTATATATTGGTAATGTACAGCCTCGTAAAAATATCCAAGGTTTGATCAAAGCTTATCAGAAGATTAGAAAAACTACGGATCATAATTATCAGTTGGTTATAGCTGGAGCTAAAGCTTGGTTGGTAGAGGAGGTTATGAAAGAAATTGGTGACTCTTATAGGGAAGATATTATTTTTACTGGTAGATTTGAGGATGCCGAATTAACACCTCTGTTATGGGGAGCTGATTTATTTGTTTTACCAAGTTTTTATGAGGGGTTTGGGCTCCCAATTTTAGAGGCTATGGCTTGTGGGGTTCCTACTATAGTATCTAATACCCCTAGTTTGGTTGAAGTTGGTGGAGAGGCCAGTTTATCTTTTAACCCTCATAGTATTGACGATATGGCAAAAGTATTAGACAATGTAATGAGTGATGTTGATCTAAGAGAAAAGATGAGACAATTAGGATTAAAGCGAGTATCTAGCTTCTCTTGGACTCGTTGTGCTAAGGACACAGTTGCAGTTATTAAAGAAGTAAATTCATTATGAAAAAAATAATTCCCAATAATGATAATGCAAAAAAGAAAAAGATGAAGGCTTGGAAAAAAAATCTCCTAATTTTTTTTGGTTTAGTATTTTTGATAGCTCTTTCAGTGTTTGGCTATTTTGCTTACAAAGCCAATAAATCCATTAATAATATAACGGGAGAGAATAAATCTATTTTTGATACAGCCAAATCTTTATTAACTGGATCTGAAAATAAAGAGTTGAAGTCAGATAATGGTAGAACTAATATAGTCCTTTTAGGTATGCGAGGAGAAAATGATCCAAATGGAGGGTTGCTTGCAGATTCTATAATGATTATTTCAATTCAAAAAGAGACTAAGCAGATAGCTATGGTATCTATACCTAGAGATTTAAGAGTTCAAATACCAAATACTAAAGGATTTAATAAGTTAAATGCAGCTCATGCAATAGGATTCCAACAAAAACCACCACAGGGTCTACAGTATACGATGAAGGTCCTAGAAGATATTACAGGTATGCCAATGCATTATGGGGCTAGTGTCGACTTTATAGCTTTTAAGGGTATTATTGATGCTCTTGGCGGAATAACAGTAAATGCAGCCAGTGATTTTTATGACCCAAATTATGAGGGAGGTATTAGAGTTAAAAAGGGATTAAATGATCTAAATAGCGATAAGGCTCTCAAATATGTGTGGGCGAGGTTAACTACCAATGACTTTGATAGATCACGGAGGCAAAGAGAAGTTATGACTGCTATCAAAGATAAAGCTGAGAAAACAGGAGCTCTTCGTAATCCTATTTTTATGATAAATTTATTAGAAAACTTAGGTAGTCATGTTAAAACAACTATGACGGTAGAAGAGTTGAAGCTAGCTCTTGAAACTGTCAACACATTAGATATGAATGCGATTATTCAAAAAGGTTATGATACTTCTAGCGATGGTCCGTTTACCTCTCAAAATGATCCTGTAATTGGTTATGTAATTGTTCCAAAGGGAGGTAATTTTAACGCTTTTCAGAAAGATATTCAGAATATATTTGGACCAATAACAACATCATCTACTCAAGATACTATAAAAAAACCTTAATATGTACAAATATAAAGTAGCTTTAACCATTGTCAATTATAATACCAAAGAACTACTATTATATTGTTTAAAAAAAATTTATCAAGCCGAGATTAGTATTCCATTTCAAGTTATAGTCCTAGATAATGCTTCTAGAGATGCTGATGAAGTAGAAGAACAAGTTTTGGGTAAATACCCTATGGTCGAATTTCTGAAACAATCTCAGAACTATGGCTATACCAAAGGAGTAAATATTTGTGCTAAAAAATCTCAAGCAGAATATATCTTTAATCTTAATACAGATGCCTTTATAGACCCGGGTATAGTAGAAAAAATGGTCAAGTATTTAGAGGATAATCCAAAAGTGGGTTTAATAGGGCCTCAATTATTAAATTTTGATGGCTCAGTTCAAGAGTCTAGTTATAATTTTTTGACACCACTATTGGCTCTATATCGTAGAACCCCATTTGGCTTATTGCCATTTGCTAAAAAGGCTTTGGATGATTTTAGAATGGCAGATTGGGATCATAATTCTACCCGAGAAGTTGACTGGATTCTAGGAGCTGCATATATGTTCCCTAAAAAGGTTATAGAAGAAATAGGATATTTAGATGAAAGTATGTTTTTGTATTTATCCGATACCTATTTTGCCTGGCAAGTTTGGCAGGCAGGGTATAAAGTTGTGTATTATCCAGAGATTAGAATGTATCACTATCACCGCAAATCTAGTAGAAACGATTTATTCTTAAATCTTATCTTTAAAAAAGTCTATTGGATACATATTCAAGATGGTATTAAATTTTTTATGAAGACTTGGCTTAAGCCTAATCCACATAATCAATTAAAATAAAATCTATTAGTATGAAATTATCTAACTTTATATTTACAGGTCTTTTATTAATTATATCATTTGTATTGGGAGGCATTTATTTTCAAGAATATGTATATAGTTTTATTTCATCTAATAAAAGTTTATCTGGTAATTTAGAAACTACTGGTTTGCAAAAAGTATATGACTTTTTGCAGGCAGAATATCTATATCCAGACTCAATTAACGATAAATCTAGTTCGGAATTAGGAGCTATTAAAGGTATGGTTAATTCCCTAGAGGATCCCTATACTGTATATTTTTCTAAAGAAGAATATGAAGATTTTACTCAAAACCTAGAGGGTCAATTTCAGGGTATTGGTGCAGAAATTGGTTTTCGAGATGAGCAGCTTATTGTAGTAAGTCCTATTGATGGTACCCCAGCTAGTAAAGCTGGATTATTACCAGGAGATTCTATAATTACAATCAATGATGAGAGTACATTGGGTCTAACAGTAGAAAAAGCCGTAACTAAAATTAGGGGGGAGAAAGGGACAGAAGTTAAATTGGGTATTTCAAGAGAAGGACAATCTGGTATACAGGAGTTCAAAATTATTCGTGATATTATAGATGTTCCCAATATTAAAGTAGAGGAAAAAGATGGAATTGGAGTAATATCAATATCACAGTTTCAGTTAGAAACCCCTTCTGAGTTGGAGCAATCCATTTCAAAATTAGCTAAAAAAGGTATTGATAAGATAATTTTAGACTTGAGAAATAATCCAGGAGGTTACTTGCAAGCAGCTGTGGGAGTGACGGAACTATTTGTACCTAAAGGTTCAATCGCAGTGATTGAAAAGGGTAGAGATAAAAAAATTATAGAAGAGCTGAAGACTAAAAAAACTCCAAAATATGAAAATCTAAAACTAGTTATACTACTAAATCAAGGTTCAGCTAGTGCTTCCGAAATAGTGGCTGGGGCTCTAAGAGATCTAAAACAAATAAAACTAGTAGGACAACAAACTTTTGGTAAAGGAGTGGTGCAGAGTACCGAAGAATTCAAGGATGGTTCAGTTTTGAAATATACTGTTGCAGAATGGTTCACTCCATCTGGTAAGGCTATCAATAAAGAGGGGATTAAGCCAGATTTTGAAGTAAAACTAAGTTCAGAGGATATAAAAGCTAAAAGAGACCCTCAATTAGATAAAGCTATAGAAATAATTAAATAAAATAATTTAGATATCTTCAAAAGATACAATTTCCCCATCTATCTCAACTCCATTTTGAGCTAATGTTTTGGTACTAATAATAATTCTCTTTGGGATACCTATTAAATCAGCTTCAGCAAATTTAATACCAGGCCTTTCATTTCTATTGTCAAAGAGTACACTATGTCCTTGTAGATGTAGGTTTTTATAAAGCTCTTCAGCTTTTTGTAATACTTCTGGAGAATCAGTATTAAGAGCAATCAAATGTATATTAAATGGAGCTACCTCATTTGGCCATATCATTTTAGATTCATTTTGAGCTAATACTTCAACCAAGACACCCATTAGTCTTGAAATTCCAATACCATAGCAACCCATGATCACTAATTCATTTTCTCCTTTTTCATTCATAAAGTTAAGATCAAATGCTTCAGAATATTTTGTTTGTAGTTTAAAAATATTCCCAACTTCAACAGCTTGCTTTTGTATTAAACTAGTATTACCACATTCTGGGCAATGATTTTGTTCTGTTATAATCTCTTCATTTATAGCTATATTACATTTTTCGCATACAAAAATGGTATCTTCTCCTATATCAGAGATTGTTTGAAATTCATGGGAATATTTGCTAAATGTTCCTCCAGATGCATAAGTCTTCAGAGTAATATCACTAATACCCAGTCTTTTATAAATATTATGATAGGCTTTAGTTACTAATTCATAATATTCATCTAAATCACTCTCAGAAATATGAAATGAGTATAAGTCTTTCATTATAAATTCTCTTCCTCTTAATATCCCAGATTTTGCTCTTTTCTCATCTCTAAATTTAGTTTGAATTTGATATACGGCTAGTGGTAAATCTTGATAAGATTGAATGAAGTTCTTAGCAATAGGAGTAATAATTTCCTCATGAGTAGAACCTAAAGCCAGTTCAGTTGATGTATAATGAGAGGTAAATTTATATAAGACATCTAAACTATCCCATCTTCCTGTTTTCTCCCAGTATAATTTAGGATGTAATGCAGGTAATAACAGTTCTTGAGCCTTAACTTTGTTCAACTCCTCTCTGACTATAGTCTCAATATTCTGGATAACCTTTAACCCTAAAGGTAAATAGGCATAAACCCCAGCCATAACCTGTTCTATGAATCCTGCTTTGATTAAGATTTGTGCATTGAGAGATTCTTCATTCTGTGCAATTTGTTTTCTAGTTTTAGAAATTAAATCAGATTGATACATATAAATTATTTATTTAATAAACTCTTAATTTTATCCTGAGAGAAATATTTCATTACAATATGCCAAACAGGTTTACGATATTCATGTAAAAATTTTTCAATTTGCTCTTGTGAAACCCACAAAAATCCACCCAACTCTCTTTTGTCTACTTTTAGAGCTCTAGTGCTACCATTGAATTTCAAAAGTATAATAGTCTGTTCTTGTCCTAGATTCTCATCTCGAATTAATCTTTTGGGGAAGTAAAATGTATGTTTCTCTGGGCATTGATCTAAAATTGTAAAATCAGTAGTACCTAGTTCTTCACCCAGCTCACGGATAATAGCCTCTTCATTAGTTTCATTTTCATTAACCCCACCTTGGGGAAATTGCCAATGTAGTGGGTCATTAACTCTTGAGACAATCAATACATTAGAGTCTTGATCAAATATAACTGCTAGTACATTTTTCCTTAGTTTACCATGGGACATATATTTTAAAATTAAATTATTATCGTAATTAAATACATTATAGCTTATATTTCTAATTTTGTATATATAATATGCCAAATGAGATGTATCGTAGACAGAAATTTAAAAATATGATATAATATAATACATAATAACTAATATATTATAAATATGAGTAAACAATTAGCAGAAAAACATCCAAGTCATAAAGAATTTATCGCAAAGACAGAAATTGTATCCAAATATGCACTAAAAGTATTGGTTGTATTAGTAACATTAGCTGTGGTATTGTACCAAGCTCTTTATGTTTTAACTTTCTTTGGACTATCCTCATATCAAGAGTATAAACAAGAGCAACAGCAAAAGAAACAACAAGAAGCTTTAGAGAAGATGCAGGACGATAAGAAGAAATAATTATACTTTATAATTTCTACTTACAATAAAAGCCGGTTTAACCGGTTTTTATTGTAAAAGTTGAGAATATAGTATAAACTAAATAAAGACTGACAAATTATATCTTTAGTTAAATATGAATATCGTTGAATTTAAAACAAAGTTTCAATCTGTATTACAAAAAGCAATTGAAAGTAAGTTTGAGGAGTATGCGCAATACACTCAAGATGAGGAGATTTTGAGCATTGTTAATTATATAGAAGCTATTATAGGTGGAGGGAAGTGTATTCGTCCATATATGGCTTATACTATGTATGAAAGTTTGGGAGGAGATAATTTAGAGGAAATATTAGATTTATTAGTCTCATTAGAAATTTTCCATACCTTTGCTTTAGTACATGATGATGTGATTGATGAGGGACAAATGAGGCATAGGGTAGATACAGTTCACACCTTTGTGGCAAAGGGTATTTCTAATCAGAACAGAAGTATCAGAAATCCAGTTCATTATGGACACTCTCAAGCTATACTGGTTGGGGATTTATTATTTTCTTGGTCAATTGGTAGATTTCAGGAATTTTCTTATTTACCAAATCATTTAGAGGCATGGAAAGTTTTTTATAAAATGATAGATGAGGTTGCTATAGGTCAAATGATAGATGTGAATGTGATGACAAGAGAAGCCATTAGCTCAAATTTAATAGAAACTAAGATGAGGCTTAAAACAGCGGGGTATACATTTGTGAGACCAATGCAAGTAGGTGTAGCTTTGGCTGGAAAGCAAAAAGAATTAGATCAATTTTGTTTGGATTTTGGAATCGCCCTTGGTTTAGCTTTTCAAACACAAGATGATATTCTAGATGTAATGGCTAATCCAGAGATAATTAAAAAGTCTATTTTATCAGATATTAGAGAACATCAGCATACTTTTTTGACTCAGTATGTTTTGGAGCACGGTGCAGATCAAGATATTCAAGAATTAAAAAAATATTGGGGAAATGCAAATATTACAGATAGTGATCAAGTAAAAATTATAGAAATATTCGACAGAACAGGAGCCCTTGATTATACTAGAAATAAAGTAGTTGAATATTTAGATAAAGCTAAAACTATTACAAATACGGAGCAGTACATTACAGCTGAAACTAAGATGGCGCTGAACTCACTGATTCAATATATTGAAAATAGAGGTTATTAAAAATATGGACAAGTACACTCAAGCAGTCGAAGCTGTTACCAAGCAATTTGGTACTAGCTATTATTTTGCCACTAGATTCCTTCCCAATGATTTAAGAAAAGCAACATATGCTTTGTATAGTTTTTTTCGTATTCCAGATGAAATTGTAGACAATGCTATTAATGCTAGTGCAGAGGTTATTGCATTAGAATTAGATGATTGGGAGAAAATGTGGGATAAAGCCTATGCTGGTCAAAAAACTACATATCCAGTTTTAAATTTAAGCTCTGAGATTTTTAAAAAATATAATATTCCTTATCAATATAGTTTAGACTTTCTAAAAGCTATGAAGCAGGACGTATATACTAATAGATATGAGTCGTATAAGGATTTACAGCAATATATGTATGGCTCAGCTTCTGTTGTAGGTCTTATGATGAGTTATATTATAGGTTTTAATAACTCTAAAGCCTTAGAATATGCTCCTTACTTAGGAGAAGCTATGCAGTTAACTAATTTTATCCGTGATATTGGAGAGGATTATAAACAGAGAGGTCGAATTTATTTGCCACAGGAAGACATGCAAAAATATAATATAGATGAGGACATAATTTCCAAAAATATAATTACTCCAGATTTTGTTGAATTAATTAAGTTCGAAATCAAAAGAGCAAGAGCGTTATATAGAAGCTCAGATCAAGGTTTGAAATATTTAAATAAAAGAGGTCGATTTGCAGTTGTTATGGCCAGTAGAATGTATGAAGCAATCTTAGATAAAGTTGAGCAGAATAAATATGATGTTCTCAATAAAAGAGCAAGAACATCTAAAAGAGAGAAAATTTATATACTAGGTAAGGCTGCTTTAGAATATGGTTTTCAAGGATAAAAATAATTTGAACACAAGTCATTTGTATGGTATACTAAATTTAATATTAAATAATAAGTAATATGGCAAAGAATAAATCCAAATCTACAGATAAGATTAGTAGTAGTAAAAACGACAAAATACAATCAGTTTTAGAAGATATAAAAAGTAAATTCGGAGATGAGTCAATGATGAAGCTGGGTGATGTTAAAAAGGTAGATATCAAAGCTTATTCTACAGGTTCGATTTCTCTCGATAGGGCTTTGGGAATTGGAGGTATGCCACAAGGTAGAATTGTTGAGATTTATGGGCCAGAATCTAGTGGTAAAACAACTATTTGTTTACAAGTTATAGCTAATGCTCAAAAAGAAGGAGGAGTGGCAGCTTTTATTGATACAGAACATGCTCTTGACCCAGAATATGCTAAAAAGTTAAAAGTTAATACTGACGATTTATTAATTTCTCAACCAAATACAGGAGAAGAAGCTTTATCTATTGTGGAGGCTTTAGTACAATCTGGTAATGTAGATATTATAGTATTAGACTCTGTAGCTGCAATTGTACCAAAGGCTGAAATTGAGGGAGATATGGGTGACTCACACGTAGCTATACAGGCTAGATTGATGTCTCAGGCTTTGCGTAAATTGACAGCTATATCAGCTAAAGCTAATACTACTATTATTTTTACCAATCAAACCCGTATGAAAATTGGAGCTATGGGCTATGGTAGTCCAGTTGAGACCCCTGGAGGTAAGGCTCTAAAATTCTATGCTTCGGTAAGAATTGAGATTAAGAGAGTTGCTCAAATTAAAAAAGGAGAAGAAGTTATTGGAGCTAGAACAAAGGCAAAAATTGTTAAGAATAAAGTAGCTGCTCCATTTAAAGTAGCTGAATTTGATATCATGTATAATGAAGGGGTGTCTCTAGAAACAGATTTAATTAATTTAGCACTTAAAGTAGGTGTCCTAAAGAAAAAAGGTACATACATTCAAGAATTAGATGGAACGACTCTAGGGCAGGGATTAGAATCCGCTCGTAAAGCTCTCAGAGATAATCAAGAGCTAATGAATAAATTATATACAGAAGTATTAGCTAAGGAAGATGCTAGTATAGGAGAATCAGGTAGTGAAGATAGTGTAATTGAGAATCCTGTTGAAGAATAAATATGGCATATACCCTAGTCTTGATGCGACATGGAGAAAGTGTTTGGAATCAGTTAGATAAATTTACTGGCTGGACAGATGTAGAGTTATCTGCTAAAGGAATTCAGGAAGCTAAAATAGCAGGAATTGCTTTAATGCAAAATGGGTTTGAGTTTGATTCAGCTTATACCTCTATGTTAGATAGAGCTATTGATACATTACAGTATGCTCTAGAAGGTGCTAGAATGACATGGATCCCAGTTGTAAAAGACTGGCATTTAAATGAGCGTCACTATGGCGGGTTACAAGGTAAAAATAAAACTGAAGCTGTAGAAGAGTTTGGGGAGTATCAGGTTAAGGTTTGGAGGAGAGCTTTTGCTATTAGACCTCCCTTACTTTCAGAGTATGATCCTAGATACCCTGTTAATGACGATAGATATGAGAATATTGAAGAAAAACAATTGCCAATAGGAGAGTCCCTGAAAGATACCTTAGATAGAGTTTATCCGTATTGGGAGGGAGAGCTAAAACCAGCCATTTTGTCAGGGAAGAGACTTATAATTTCGGCCCATGGGAATAGTTTGAGAGCTTTGGTTAAGTTTTTAGAAAATATATCAGATAAGAAAATTATAGATATAGAGATTCCAACAGGAAACCCATTGGTCTATGAATTAGAGGAGAATACTTTAAGAGTTATAAAAAAATATTATTTGATACAAGATCCTAATCAAAAAACTAATCTATTTAGTAAAATTAAATCTATTTTAAAGTTAAAGTAAATTATGGCAAAAATTATTTTAGTTAGACATGGAGATAGTCAGTGGGATCAAGAGAATAGGTTTATAGGCTGGGCTGATGTTCCTTTATTGGAAAAAAGAGATGAATTAAAGAGAATCGGTAACATATTACTAAATCAAAATATTGATATTGAGGTCGTAATCACATCAGTTCTAGAAAGATCAATTGTAAGTGCCTGGACTATTATGAATAATATGTATCATTCTTGGATTCCAGAAATACATGATTGGAGATTAAACCCAAGACATTATGGGGTAGTTCAGGGGCTGACTTATCAGGAAGCTTTATTAAAATACCCTAATATTGCAGAAATTAATTCAAGTTGGGATAAAACAATAGATCCAATTTTAATAGATGATAAACAGCATCCGAGTCAAGATAGAAGATATAAAAATATTGCTTCAGAAAATTTACCATCAGTAGAAAGTCTTAAGAATGTTTGTGATAGGGTAGAGAGTTTAATTATAGATACTTTACTCCCTATATTGTCAAAAAATGATAATATACTAGTAGTAGCTCATCACGATAGTATTCGAGCTATACTAAAACATTTTCAAAAGTTATCAGTTGAGGATACTATTAAATTTGATATAAGGCCATCACAGGCTGTAGTTTTAGAATATGAGATTAGTACAGGAATGGCTACTAAGTCTATACTGGGATAATCATTAGAATATCTATTAATTTATGCTATAATATTGTAAATTAAAGTTTTTTGTAATATGTATAATCATAGAATAATTGAACAGAAGTGGATTCAGAAATGGGCAGAAGGATTTGTTAATTATCAAGTAGATGAAAAGTCTCAATCCCCTAAAAAATATATTTTAGTAGAATTTCCTTTTCCATCAGGAGTTGGCCTACATGCCGGACATGTTAGAAGTTATGTGGCGCAGGATATCAAGGCAAGAATGTATCGTATGCAGGGTCAAAAAATACTATACCCAATGGGTTGGGATGCTTTTGGATTACCAACTGAGAATTATGCTATTCAAAATAATATTGATCCAGCTATAGCCACAGAGAACAATATTGCAAATTACAAAAAACAATTAGCAGTTTTAGGTCTTTCCTTTGATTGGAGCCGAGAAATTAATACTACCGATCCTAAATATTATCGCTGGACACAATGGATTTGGTTGCAAATGTTCAAAGCAGGACTTGCTTATCAGGACACAACTCAAGTCTGGTGGTGTGAGGAGTTAAAAACCGTACTTGCCAATGAAGAAGTCATAAACGGTAAATCCGAGCGAGGAGGACATCCTTGCACTAGAGTTCCATTAAGACAATGGATGTTAGCTATTACTAAATATGCAGATAGATTAGATAAAGATTTAGATGCAGTAGATTATCTACCTTTAATCAAAACTCAACAAAGGAATTGGATAGGCCGCAGCGAGGGAGTGCAATTAAAGTTCCAAATTTTAGACTTAGATAAGCAGATAGAAGTATTTACTACCAGAATAGATACTTTATTTGGAGTGACATTTTTAGTTTTAGCTCCAGAACACCTACTTTTGAATAAAATTATCCCAGCAGAATATCAGTCACAAGTAAAGCAATACCAGGAGCAAACCAAATCTAAAAGCGATTTAGACCGGCAACAAGAAAAAGATAAGACAGGAGTGTTCACCGGAGCTTATGCTATACATCCACTTACCGGTAAGCAAATTCCAATTTGGACAGCTGACTATGTGCTTATGAATTATGGAACAGGAGCTGTGATGGCGGTACCCGCTCATGATGAGCGAGACAGAGAATTTGCTGAGAAATATAATTTAGCTATTATAAATGTTATCACAGAGAATAATATTCTAGAGAATTCAGATTCATATAATGGTATAACAGTAGACGAAGCAAAACAAAAGCTGATACAAGACTTAGAAGCTAATAATATAGCTCAACCCAAAATTCAATATAAACTCCGAGATTGGGTATTCTCTAGACAAAGATATTGGGGAGAACCATTCCCAATAGTTTGGATTAATGAGTCAGATTATAGTAAATTAGCAGGTGAGATTACTGAATTCTTACCCCAACAAGCAATTACTAGAGAGATAGATGGCATCTTACAATATGCAGTCCCACTTGCCCTCTCAGATTTACCATTAGAATTACCAGCAGTAAAATCATATATCCCACAAGGTTTAGGAGAAGGACCCTTAGCTCAAACTAGAGATTGGGTGGAAGTTTGGTATAACCTTAATACAGGACAGGCAATCTCCAGACAAAATCCAAAGCCAGATAATAATTGGGTAGAGGGGGTCCGAGAAACAGATACAATGCCAAACTGGGCAGGAAGCTCTTGGTATTATTTAAGATACATAGACCCTAATAATGATGAAGTTTTAGCAGATAAAAATTTATTACAAGAATGGCTCCCGGTAGATTTGTATAATGGGGGAATGGAACATGTCACCGTACATCTATTATACTCCAGATTTTGGCATAAATTCTTATACGATATAGGAGTAGTTCCTACTATAGAGCCCTATAAGATCAGAATTAAGCATGGAATGATTTTAGCTGAAGGTGGAGAAAAAATGTCAAAATCCAAAGGGAATACCGTAGATCCAGTAGAAATGGTAGAATCATTTGGAGCAGATTCTTTGAGAGTATATGAAATGTTTATGGGGCCTTATGATGAGGCAATTGCTTGGGATACAAAAGGGCTAATCGGTTGCAGTAGATTCTTGAAAAAAATATATCAATGGGTAGAAGATATTAAAGCCGATAATTTAGATCCAATTAAAGATCAGAATAAGCTAGATTATGATATAAATTATTTAATTCAAAAAATAACTCAAGATATAGATAATCAAAAATACAACACCTGTATTAGTAGCTTAATGGAATTTTTGAACTCCTATCAAAAACAAAATATCAGTATAGAATATATCAAAGTATATATACAGCTCCTAGCACCATTTGCCCCACATTTAACAGAAGAATTATGGGAAATACTCGGAGAGACAAGTAGTATACATCAATCAAAGTGGCCAAAATATGATGAAACTAAATTAGTACAGAGCAAAATAGATTATCAGATTCATATTAACGGTAAAATGAGAGATATAATCACACTCTCAGCTGATATAAATGAACAAGAGATTCAAACCCAAGCCCTTAATTCAGCTAAAGTACAGAAAATTTTAGGATCTAATAAACCCAAAAAAATCATAATAAATCAAGCTAAAAAAATAGTCATAATCATAGCTTAGACTTAATCTAGTGTGCCCTTTTAGTAGGGACAACCTTCCAGCCGCCTGTATTTGTTGTTAAAAATTTCCCTCTTTTTGTAATCCGCCTTGGGAGGAGAGGAGTAGACATCTTCACTCAACTCAAATCATTTGTGAGTATTCCAGAATAATGAACATATAGATTTAACTAAAATCAAACCATAAAAACAGATATTATAGATAAATTCTATAATTTTATACCATTGAGCAGGTTCATAAATATAAGTTGCAGTATTCACAGGATTATACATAAGATTAATTAAAGTAAATATCATAAATATACTAAATATAATATAATTAATTTTGAATAATTTTACTTTTTCACCCTTGATTCTCAAAGTTAAATCTAATACGAAAGATATAATCAATGTTAACCAAAATAAACCAATAGCTAGATAGGCAATTCCCATATCTACTTTATAGCTTAATATAGATGAGTTCAACATTAACTCTATACTTATTAAAGTTAATATAGTAAGTGTAAAATTGATTATTTTGTATATAGTAGTCATAAATATTTAATTATAAAGCTTTATAGATGTTTCCAGGATATGTACAGTTTGGTCCTAATATGCCACGACTCCAAGCATTAAAGTCAGGGTCATTGTAATCGTCTCCACGATCAGTTCCTTTGTTATAATAATTATATAAATCTACAGAATAAGTAGCACAATTAGAGTTACATAAATTATATGCTTTATCTTTGTATCCATATAGATCATAGCCTCTCATATATTTAATCTCTTCAAATCTTTGCTTTGGTATCCCTGATGTAGTTCTTCTATACCCTCCAAATTCACCACCTAAATTACTAAGATTCATATTTCCATTAAACCAATCATTATGGTGGTCAATATTTAAATACGAAAAATTACCAATATAATTTATTTTTGGATGTATATTATTAGTTCGACCCAAGTCATTACTATTGTTGCTGTCCCTGGTATTCCAAAAACTCAATGTGTTTGTATTTCTCCAATAATTATTTGACTTTTCTAATTTTGGTAAAGATACAAATGCATGTCCATTAAGATTAGTCTGAGTATATTCTGCGGTTGATGCATGTAATCGTATATAATAATCAAACTTTCCAAAATCCTCTTCACCTATTTGGAATTTTTGATTTTGGCCACCATGACAATTCCATAGATGCAACGTGCTACCTTGATTTAAACCAGCACTAGCATCCAGACAAAAGTTTTGATTATGAAAGGGTTTTATCTCTCCATTAGGGAAAGCTATCCATTTTTGATTTTGGCCACCATGACAATTCCATAGATGAACTCTATCCCCATTATCATATCTCCCATTAGCTAAATCTACATCCATACAAAAAGATTCATTATTTGCATACTTTATTTCTCCACTACTATCTATAAATTTGAATTTTTGAGCATTTCCACCATTAGCTCCCCAAAGATGAAAAGTATTACCATTATACACCCCGTTCCCCTTTAAGTCTATTCTCAAACCTATATTTGATCTAGTATAAATTATTAAACTAGATATGAAGTTATTAAGATAACTAGCCTGAACTTGTGGTAAAAATATATTTGATATTTTCTTTTTTAAGTCTTCTCTTTTCCATATTTTTTCCAAGCCTAATTCTTTAATAATCCTCCTCTCCTCTAGAATCTCAGCATTGAGCTTATCTATACTCTCCTGACTAGGGTAGAGAATGTCCATAATTTCTTTATTATTACTACTAATCGCAGTTTGAGTTTTTGTTTTTAATTTTTCAACCTGAGCTTTTTTCGACTTAGCTTTCCGTTCCCAATTAGCCTTATTCTTTTGAATTAACTATTCACTTTATTCATCTTATCTCTAAATCTTCTAATCTCCTTAATTCTCCTAAATCCTAACTGGTGCTTTTCTCTCTTGACTTTGCCATAGTATATAATATATCTATTTTATATCTTTAATACTAAGTTTTATCGGTATTGATATTTTGTTATATTTTATAAACATATATAGTAAAAACCCCGGAGATCATAATAGATTCCGGGGGATGGGGATTATTTAGTTGTGTTGCGTATTTTTACCAGACCTCGCCAGGTCTGCCATTTACTCGCAGTTGAGCCCTCAATCGAAGCCGGGCCCCGAATCGCAGTTGGGCCCCCAATTGCAGTGCACAGCCGGCTCCCCGGAGCCGCATGCGCACGGACGCCAAATCCACTCTTCTTCGGTGTCGTCGTGAGTCAGCTGGTCTCTTTCGACCAGCTTTTTCTCTCTTGACTTTTCCGGGGAAGAGTTGTTGGGCATGTTTGTCATAAGGTGCTCCGCCGTGTAACGGATGTTCAAAAAAGACTATACCACATTTTCCTAATTTTGTCAATAGGCTATAACTAATAGACTTAAGCAGATGACTGAAAGGTCGGCTTGTGAGATAGTACACAAACCATCCTCTACGAAAGAACGAAGTGAATTATCTCCCTTTAGGAGGGAGTACCTGAAAGGGGGAGGGTGGACATTACTACGGGTGTGGATAAAACATAGTTTTTATGTTATATACAATGTGTACATTTATTCCCGTATTTATCATGAAGCTCTTTAGCTTCCTGTTCTCCCCACAGAGGAAATTAAGATTTTCAGAGTGGGCATATTGTTATCGAGCAATTCGTAACAAATTGAGTGCTGAGGCAGAGAATGCAAATAGCAGCTATTTGCAAGAACTTATAGATTTACTAGTTTCAATCGAAACAACTTTAGACATAAGAAATATTGCAGATTTAGACCAATATGAGTTTAATCATGACTATCATACAATCAGACTCTCAGACTCAATGTGGAATATAATTGATTATGTTCTTCCCAGCAATGGTGATGAAGAAGAGAATGAGGAAGATCTAGATGGAGAATGACCCCCACAAGCCTCCTGCAATGCAGGGGGCTTTTTTCTTTGTGTTAAATTCCCCTCTTGAGGGGTACCGTCTTTTAGACGTTGGGGTGGAAGTTTTTTGCAACTTGAACTTTTGTCTCCCTTGGGGGATTAGTGCATTACTACGGATGTGGACAAAATTTACAACTTACAATTCATAATTTATAATTCAAAATTCAACCCCACCCCTACCCAAAAGATCTAAAATATACTATAATAAAACAGCACTCTGAAGGAAAAACAATGTTCTCACTGCAAGATCTTTATGGAATGTTTCGAGAAGCTCCAGATATAAATTTGAAGAATTGGGGTATAGGAAAGGCTAAGACATTAACTCACTTGCTAGATGAGATTTTAAAAGGTGAAGCTAAAGTAGAATTAGTGGATGGGAAAATATATCGTAGTATAGAAGTTGTAAGTATATCTATATTTTCACCAACTGACCCAATAATGTTGCTGAGAGAAGCTAAACAGGTATTTGCAAATGGTAGGATTAGACCAAGAAATCTTCCAAATAATTGTTCCGTAGCTGAGAAGATAAAATTTCTACATAATGAAACTCCTGAAGTAGCGGTAATTAGGGCATGTCAGGAGGAGTTAAGACAAATCCAAGAGCCTGTTAATGCAGGTCAACTACAATACATAGCTACTCATACTAGACAAGCATTATCAACTAGCTATCCAGGAGTGCTAACAAATAAAACGGTATATATATTTCACTGTAACTTTACCCAAGGGCAATATAATCCAGAAGGATACACAGAGATACAAGATGACAAAACAAACCATTTTCATTGGTTCCAGATACCAACTACAGTGTGATATGCACTGTAGTTTTTTCTATATATTCTGTCCCTCGCCGGCGAGGGTGGACCCTCCCATACTTTAATACTTTAGTTTGGGAGGGGACGGGTGTGGACATTACTTTTTACCTCATAAAATTGACGAATAACATTGACAAAATAGATAAAATGTGCTATATTCGTCTTGAAATCGTTTACTATTTTTTCCATGGGTCAGATTGTAGGTGCTATCTTTGTCTTTGTGTTAATTCCACTTGTAGTCGGCCACTTTACAAAACAGCGTGACTGGGATGATTATGGTGATTGAATCATCCTTTCTCCTCTTCCCAAGCCACCCTCCCAGAGAGTGGCTTTTTAAATTCCCCTCTTGAGGGGTGCCGTCTTTTAGACGGTGGGGTGGATATACTTGTCCTTAAGTTTCTGTCTCCCTTTTGAGGGAGTACCCGAAGGGGGAGGGTGGATTTGTTCGGATCCCAATTCAAACCCAAATATGTTATAATAAAAACAATCATTAAAATCACATAATCTATGAAAGGAGTAGTCTATATAATGACAACAGTAGTCGATGGACTAATAAAAATAGGACAAACAGGCAGTCAAAATTATCAAGAAAGAATGAGAAATCTAGAATCAAATGGATACTACAATGTCTCAGGATTAAAGAGATTCTTTGCAATAGAACTAGAAGACTATACATATAAAGAAAATCTCCTCAAAGAAATTTTCACCAAACACAGAGTAGGAGACAGTGAGTTATTCGCCCTAGACTATGATTTGGTAAAACAATTACTCCTATCCTTTGAAGGAAAAGTAATATACCCAAAAGACATAGATAAAGAAAAAGAATTCGATGAAATTTCAAAATCCAGAGAGCAAAGTGCAAAATTTAGCTTTTATAGAAAAGGCATACAAAACGGAGAAGAAATAGTATTCATAGCAGATAAAGATATCACAGCAAAAGTTGTAGGCGAGAGAGATGTAGAATATGGAGGACAAGTTTTCAAACTATCCCCATTAACCCTCAAAATATATCAACAAAAAGGCAATAGCAATAAAAGCGGAGCCTATCAAGGAGCAGCCTATTGGCAATATAAAGGTAAAAAGTTAAAAGATTTACCAGATATACAATAATCACTACACATTACATAGATAATTCTGTGTAATATATATTTTTTATGAGATAATCACTACCCAAAAAGGGAAAAATGTGGTATGATGAAAACATATATAAAATATATTATAAATGTCTAAATATAATAATTTTTCAAAAGAAGATCTTCTCAAGATTATTGAAAAGCAGGAGTCGGAGTTGAAGACTAAGAAATATGGGCTTGTTTGGGATAGTGAAAAAGAACCTGAACAGGTAGTTTTAGATTGTGAAAATAATATTCCAATTTTACAGAGAGTGAAATCAAAGGAAATCAAAACAGATGATAGTGATGATAATATTTTGATCGAAGGAGATAATTATCATGCACTTACCTGCTTAAATTATACTCACAAAGGGAAAATTGATGTAATTTATATTGATCCTCCATATAATACAGGGAACAAAGATTTTGTTTATAATGATAGATATGTCGATAAAGAAGATGGGTATAGACATAGCAAATGGCTTAACTTTATGGAGAAAAGATTAAGACTTGCAAAAAATTTATTAACAAAAAAGGGTGTAATTTTTATTAGTATTGATGATAATGAGTTTGCTCAGTTAAAATTATTGTGTGATAGTGTATTTGGAGAGAATCATTTTTTAAATCCAATTATTTGGCATAAAAAAACTCAGCCATCTTTTTTAACTAGAGAAATAATAAACGTAACAGAATATGTTTTAGTGTATAAAAACTCAAATAGTAAGTTGGAATTTAAAGGGGGGATGACTGATCCAAATAAACACATAGAAATGTTAAATAAATCAAACTCTCTTGCAGTAAGAGTATTTAAAAAAAATAAAACAATAATAGGTTCAAAATATAATGGAGAATTAAAATCTGGGGTTTATGGAAATGGAGAATTAAAGGTTTATCTGAAAAATGATCTAGTTATTACAGATGGAGTTGCAAATGAAGATATAGTTTTAGAAGGAAGGTTTAAGTGGTCTCAAGAAAAAATAGATCAAACTACTAGTGACAGCGCAACTATCTATATAAAAAGTATAAAAACATTAAGAGCTACACTAGAAATATTGAATAGAGAAGCTGGAGTTAAGGCACCAATTAGTCTATACAGTAAGTATATAAATGATGGTGCGACTAACACCGATGCTACAAACGAATTAAAGACTTTATTTAATGGTGTTTCTCCTATGGATTACCCTAAGCCAACAAAATTAATTAAATATCTTACCGAGAGTATTACTTGGGAGAATAAAGATTCTATAATTCTTGATTTTTTTGCAGGATCAGGTACAACAGGTCAGGCAGTTTTAGAGTTAAATAAACAAGATGGAGGAAATAGGAAATTTATTTTGTGTACTAACAATGAAAATAATATTTGTGAAGAAGTTACCATTCCAAGATTAGAAAAAGTTATTAAAGGGTATAATAAAAATGGGGATGGAGAATTTATCGAGGGTTTAAATGGCAATCTTCAATATTTCAAAACAGATCTTATCCCCGTGGATAGAATTGACAATATAAATGATCAACAAAGAAATGAACTTACAGTGAAAGCAGGGCAGATGATAGCTATCAAAGAAAATACTTTTGAAGAATTAGAGGCGAATGAATGGTATCAAATTTTTGAAAATAAAGATAAAAGTCGAAAAACTGCAATATATTTTCGAGAAAATATGGATGAGTTTGAAAGTCTTGTTAGAAAAATAGGGCAAACAAAAACTATTTTATATGTGTTTAGTTATTCAAGAATTGATAAAAAAACATTTAATTATCTGGGTAAAAATATTATTTTGGAAGATATTCCAGAACCAATATTAGAAATCTATAAAGAGATTAATTTAACTTTAAGAGAAAGTTTAAGAAGATTTAATTTAAAAAATGAATTGACAAGAGCCCAAAAACATATAGAAAATAAAAACAAAGAAGATGGAGCAAGAGTTTTAAGAATATGTATAGAGAATATAATTCATGAAATATGTTTCAAAAACTCTATCAATTTTCAAGATAAAAAAACTTCTTACCTAAACGATGAGCTTAAGAGAATGAATATTTTAGATAAAATATTTTGGGAGAAAAATAAAACTTTTATAGCTATTGGAAATGATGCAAGTCATGGAGTTTATGATGGTTTTAATTTGAAAGATTTACAAGATTTTTATGATCATATAATTAATATAATAGATATGTTTAATATTAAGTAAAATTCTATGGCTATACATTTAAAAGATTTTCAAGAATCAGCAATCAATCAATTAAGTATTACTTTTTTGGATTTATGGAAAACAGGAAATTATAAAATACCTCTTATTTTTAAAGCTCCTACTGGTGCTGGTAAGACAATTATGATGGCAGAGTTTTTGAGATGTCTTGATGATAATTATCAATTTCACGAGGACAAGGCTTATTTATGGATTTCTTTTGGTGGAGATGATTCTTATACTCAATCAAAAAACAAACTCTATCATTATTACAATGAGGGGACTGATATGAATTTGAAAGATATCAATAATTTGAGTGAAGAAAAGCTTTATAAAAATAATATTTTCTTTATTAACTGGTCAAAAATTAAAGGAACAGATAAGGAATCTAAGAAATTAAGAAAAGCAAATGAGCTTACAGAAGGAGAATTTGGTGCTTTTGATGAGTTTATTCAAAGGACAAAAGCTGAAAGAGATATTGTGTTGATCATTGATGAGGCTCATACAGAAACTAATACAAGACTTGCAAATGAGGTTATTGAACTTATAAATCCAAGAATTATTTTGAAAGTTACTGCAACTCCTAAAGATTTGCCGAGTATTAGTGATGTTAATCAAAAAAATGCGGGTTTTGTAGAGGTTTTGGAGGAGGATGTGATTAGAAGTGGATTAATTAAAGAGAAAATTATTATTCAAACAGAAGAAGAAATTAAAAAGCTTGAAAATAAAGAGTTTAGCGAGGATGAGATTATGCTTGAACTTGCTTTTAAGAAAAGACTGGAGCTGAAGCAATATTATGAGGAGTTAGAGTTGGATATTAATCCTCTTGTTTTGATACAGCTCCCAAGTGATGAGAAAGAAAAAGAAGATGTAGTTTCCAATAAAAAGGATATGGTTTTGTCTTATTTGAAACAAAAAGGAGTGAAAGAAAAGGAAATTGCGATTTGGTTATCTAATGAAAAGAAAAATCTTGAGCTTATAGAAAAGAATTATAGTGAGGTTAATTTTATGATTTTTAAGGTAGCTCCTGCGACTGGTTGGGATTGTCCAAGAGCTGATGTTTTGGTTATGTTTAGAGAAATTAGTAGTCCTGCTTTTCATACTCAAATAATTGGAAGAATAAAAAGGATGCCAGAAGGTCATCATTATGTAAAAGAGGAGCTAAATAATGCTTATATTTATACGAACTATAATAAAAGTCATATTAGAGATGTGAAGGTAGTTGAGAACGGGAATAAGCCTCCAATTTATTACACAAAATTAAAAGAAGGAATTTCACCAATTACACTTGAGACTACTTTTCATTATAGAACTGACTTTAATACATTAACTCCTCCTCCTTTATGGCAGAGATCTTTTATAAAAAGTTTAGATGGTCATTTTGGGACTGAACCTTTAAGTATTGATTTTTCAAAAAATATTATTGCAGTAAAAAGCAAAATAAATCTTGATCAGGATAATGTTAATAATCAAATTATTGTTAATGCTGAGATTGAAAGTTTTGATAATTTTGTAAAAGAAATTAAAGATAAAGGTAAAAACTTAGATTATCATTTTTCACAGTTGGATATTGAGAGATTGTATAATTTACTTTGTTTTGAAGAACTTAAGAAGCAAGAGCTTGATGAAGCAAAATATAATCCTTCTAGATCATGGGGCCAACTAAAGCAAGCTTTAAATGTTTGGTTTGAAACAAGATTGGGGTTGGATAGAAATACTTGGTATAAAGTGATTGTTAATGAATTGTTGCATTCTAATAGTGAATTGAAAAAAGCTATTCGTAAGGCACTTATTGAATTTAGAACAATTTATAATATTGAAATAAAAGAAAAGGCAGAAAAAGATGTGTTTGATATTTTAGTTCCAGAGAAGGAGATGAGTTATACAGAGGACTTTGAAGAATTTGAAGTCTCAAAAAATGTATATGAAAAGTTTTATATTAAAAAGGATTATAAAGGGAAAGAAAATGAAACTAAATTTATTAAATTTTTAGAGTCTCAGAATATTGATTGGTGGCACAAACAAGAGGATAGTGGGAGAAATGTCTTTGCTATTGAATATTATGATACTCAAGAAAAGAAAAATAGGCTTTTTTATCCAGATTTTATTGTAAAAAAAGAAAACAAAGTGTATTTACTTGATACAAAATCAGGTAATACAGCTAAATCACAAGAAACAGCGGATAAAAATAAGGCTCTTCAGCAGTGGATAAAAGATAAAAAAGAAGTTTATGATTTTGAAATAATAGGAGGTATTGGAGATTATAAATATCCAAATTGGAGAATAAATACTAAAGAAAATTATGTGTATGAAAATGATAGTGATTGGGATGAGTTTGGTTTTTAGTTTTCAATCATAAATTCTAGGCAACAAGTGCTAGAATTATTTTAGATTATGTTACTTGTAATATAAAAATCAAAATGCAATACTGAAGATCTACACCTTATGTGGTGTAAATCAGTATAATATAAATATATGAGATTATAGGATTTTGTAAAAAGTCTCATATGATAGAGTGTATATATATATGACTGCAATTTGGGTTATATGTAAATAATAATTAAAGAGATATATACATGAGATATACAATTGAAGACTTATTGGGAGCTGAAGATAAAGCAAAGGAAATTAAAAAGGAGATTCAAATACTTTTATCTAAAAAAGAATCTGAAGCACAAAATTATAAATACAGTACAAAACCTAGCAATATGTATGCTATTTATGGTGGTTGGGGTACTGGTAAAACTAGATTGTTGGAGGAATTAAAAGTTTTAATCGAAAATGATTATAAAGTGGTTTGGTTTAGACCTTGGGAGTATTTTGAAGAATCTCAAAATATAGATAAGAAATTATTGTCTATACTTTTAGATAAAAATAAGGTTGGAAAATGGGTGTGTCTAAGTTTAATTTTATTTGTAATTATGACTATTTTTACCATTGGCAATATGCAATGGTTTCAGGCTAATACTTGGCAAAACTTTATTGCCTTGAATATATATGATTATTTTGTCGTGATTGGAGGCATAACCATAATAGCTTTTGTGATATTATATAAATTAAATTTAATCCAATATATCTCTAATCTAGCTATGGGAGCAGTAGGTTTTGATATAACAGAAATATTTTCTAAGCTCCGAGATTATACAAAATATAGTGAAGATATACAAAAAGAAGTTTCAAGTAAAATAGAGAAACAAACTATAGTCTTTGTGGATGACCTGGATCGATGCCGTAAAGAAACTGTTGTGGAAGTATTAGAACATATTAAACATTTTTATGCTTCAGATAAATTATTTTTTGTATTCGCTATAGATAGAAAATCTCTTGCTACATATATTGCTGAGCACTATAATTACCAAAAAAATACTGGAGAAATAGACTTTGACAGAGGGTATCAATATCTTGATAAATTATTCCCAGATTCTTATAATCTTAGATATTTGGACGGTAGAAAACTGCTTGCTAAATACTTAAAAAAGGAAGATAATAAAATATATGATGAGTTAACTGATACAGACAGAGAAAATTACTTTTTGCTAATAGAATATTATGCTACTTTTAATTGGCGAAAAGTTGAGGCTTTAATTGATAAATTTGCTGAAATTTATAAGAAAATTGGATATGCGAAAGTTGTTGAGTGTTATGATAATAAATTTATATATTTAGATCAAATCTTTAGATGGTGTCTGGTGCATGAGTTTTATCCCGAAGTTTTTGAGGAGAGAAATTGGAGAAAGGAAGTAATTGAGAAGTTTTATAATAATTCAGAGGATAAACAAGACAATTTATTTAGATCAAATCCTTTTTCTGATAATAATAGAAATATCTATTTTCAAGCTATTGAAGATAAAGAAATAAATAAAACTTTTTATTTAGAAAAATTATATAATTATTCAAACACTTTTACTTCTAGAGATCAAGATATTACATATAGTTGGAGTTTACCTAACTTAAGAAATACAGTAGAAGAGTCTTTACTTAGTAAGTTAAAAGTGTATTATCTGAATGCTGAAAATTCACAAAAAGAAGTCGAAGTATTCATAAAAAATGTTCATTTCAAATATGGAGGAAATTTTTCTGATAACGAGACAGATATATACAATGGTGCTGATGATATAATTAAATTATTAAAAGTTTGTATTGGTATGGAAGTGAAAAAGATATCTGATCCTGAAATTCAGTCAATTAAGTTAGGTTCCAGCAAAGTAAAAATTGCTAAAATGTAATAGTTAACGAAATGAAACTCTTTTACAATATTTATAGATTACCTCAAAATATTGGATACTATAAGAATAACTAAAAACAATACTATGAAACTCTTCCGCTATCGCAAACCATCGCTCAAAACCTTGCTTGGAATTACTAGGGTCAAGCGAAGTATCAAAAAGGCTACGGGAATCTCTGCGATTCAATCTTTGAGCCCTTCTCGAGTTAAGCAAAAAATCAAATACAATATAGGGTATAATAAACCTGTTTTGAAATATACCAGAGAACTGAGCAAGGGCAAAGTCCCAAGTTTATTCGGCTGGTTTTCCAAATTGTTTAAGTAATAAAAAAATCCCCCGGCGAGGCGGGGGATGGGGAAGGGAAGATGTTGATTGACTTCAGATTTTCTCTGTGAGTTGCAGCACGAGAATGCGCTGCTGCTCCCGCTCTGGGGGGAGATCATACTCCTCTCCTTCGTGGAGGAGTTTATTTCCCTTGACTCCTTCTGCAAGGAGTTTGTCAGCCAGCTTCTGCTGTTTGAGGTTCAGTCGCCTCAGGTTTGGCTGCTGGAATGCCAAACTGCGGAGAGCATCTTTCATTCCAGAAGAATAAACGTATCCCATTAGGACCTGTTCGAAGATCATTGGAAAATATAGCACATTTTTTTAATTTTGTCAATAGGTTGTAACTAATAGACTTAAACAGGCGACTGAGAGGTCGCCCCCTCCTAATATATCTTTAAAAGAAATAATAGGAGGGACTTAAAGCTCTACGAGAACAGAATGCAATCCACCTCCGCCCTGCGGGCACCTCCTCCGAAGGAGGACAGGGAGGCAAGTTGCAAAATACTCCACCCCGTCAGGTAAGCCTGCCACCCACCTCCTAAATAAATATAGGAGGGACTTAAAGCTCCTCCTAAGGAGGATAGAAGCTCAAAAGAACAGAAATACAAAACCCTCCACTACGAATTCAAATTATAAACTAGGCTATTATTATGGTATAATACAATTAATATATATCCTGATTCTAAAAATTATGCCCAAAAAAACACTAAAGCAAAAATCTTCAGCGGAGCTTATTCAAGCTAGTACTGCTCAGTATTTGACTTTTGTATCTGCTAGTGGAGATGATTCGGAAAGTATAGAGGTTAGATATGAAGATGAGAATATCTGGATGACTCAAAAAATGATGGCTGAAATGTATGGGGTGTCTGTGCAAGCTATACAACAGCATATTGCTACTTTGGTAGAAAAAAAAGAAATTGATTCAGCAACTATCAAGCAATACTTGATAGTTCAAAGAGAAGGTATAAGAGAAGTAAAAAGGAATATAGACCATTATAATCTCCAAGCTATTATTGCTATTGGGTTCAAGATAGAAAATGACAGAGCGGTACAATTTCGTAAATGGGCAAGACAAATAGTCAAAGATTATACTATTCAGGGTTGGGCTATGGATAGTGAAAGGTTAAAAAAAGCTAATCAATTTGATAAAGAGTTTTTTGAAAGACAGCTTCAAAAGATTAGAGAAATTAGGCTTAGTGAAAGAATGTTTTATCAAAAAGTGACGGATATTTATGCAACTAGTGTTGATTATGATTCTTCTGCTTCTACTACGATTAAGTTTTTCCAAATTGTACAAAATAAATTGCATTATGCGGTGCATAGACATACAGCTCCTGAATTGATTGTAAAAAGAGCTAATGCTGATAAAGAAAATATGGGGCTTACTAGCTGGTTGGATGCTCCAAATGGTAAAATTCAAAAATATGATGTGAGTATTGCTAAAAATTATCTTACAGAAAAGGAAATGAATTTTTTGGAAAGAATAGTTTCTATGTATCTTGATTATGCGGAGCTACAGGCTGAGAGAAATATCCCTATGACAATGGAGGATTGGAGTAGGCGGCTTGATTCTTTTTTGGAATTTAATGATAGAGATATACTTATCAATGCGGGTAAAATTAGTAGTGAGGAGGCTAAACTTTATGCAGAAACTCAATTTGAAAAGTATAGAATTGTGCAAGATAGGCTTTTTGAATCTGATTTTGATAAACAGATCAAAGAATTTTTGAAAGATAATGAATAATTAGGGGAATTAGCTCAATCCACCTCCAAGGGAGGACAGAAACACAAAACCCTCCGCTATGAATTTATATTATAAATTAGGTTATTATTATGGTATAATAGTATATATATAAATTATTATGAATACAAAACCGCATACAATTATTTATCAAGCAAAAAATGGTGCTATTGAGTTGAAGGGTGACTGGACTCAGGATACGATTTGGGCTAGTCAAGCTCAGATTACTGATTTATTTCAAGTTGATCAATCAGTTGTTTCAAGACATATTAAAAATATTTTTAAGGATTATGAAGTAGATAAAGAAAGCAATATGCAAAAAATGCATATTGCAAACTCAGACAAACCTGTTAATCTCTATTCATTGGATGTGATTTTAGGGGTTGGTTATCGTACTAACTCTAAAGTTGCAATTGAGTTTAGAAAATGGGCTACACAAACATTAAAACAGCATATTACGAAAGGATATAGTATAAATAAAAAAGTATTAGCCCAGAATTATGATGAGTTTCTCAAGGCTATTGAGACGTTCAAGACCTTAATTCCTGTAAATAGTGAGGTTAAGACTGGTGATGCTTTAGAATTGGTGAAGCTTTTTGCTGAGACTTGGTTTGCTCTTGATGCTTATGACAAATCTGATTTGCCACAATTAGGTCTCAATAAGTCTCAAGTGAAGTTCACTGCTGATGAGTTAATACAAGCTTTGGTTGAGTTAAAGCAGGATTTGTATAAAAAGAAGATGGCGACTGAGTTATTTGGACAAGAAAAACAACCTAATGCGATAGCAGGAATTGTTGGTAATATTTTTCAATCTGCTTTTGGGGAAGAAATATATCCTTCTATTGAAGAGAAGGCTGCCCATTTATTATATTTTATTATTAAAAATCATCCTTTGAATGATGGAAATAAAAGATCAGGTGCTTTTGCTTTTATTTGGCTTTTGAATAAGACCAAAACATTGAATACTTCTAAAATAACTCCCCAAGTATTGACTACATTAACCTTATTGGTTGCTGAAAGTGATCCTCACAATAAAGATCAAATTATAGGTTTGATTTTACAAATATTGAAGTAATAGTTAGTAACTATTACATATAAAAGGCGGCTGAGAGGTTGCCTCTACGGTTAAAAACTTAACCTTTATAGCCTTTGCGGATATATTCTAATACCATTCTTTGGGTGTTATAATAGCTTCCGATTAGGGATATGGCTGATCTTTGCATTTTTGTAAATTTGTCTTTGTGATTATAAAAGGTATCTAGGGCATTGTTGATATTATCATACATACTATTGATTTCCTGATATTCATCATGTCCCGAAATTGTCCACCCATTGACATTGTGTATTCCACTCTCTGGCCACCAGCCATCATAGGTTGAAATGTTCAAGACTCCATTGAGAGAGGCTTTCATCCCACTTGTTCCGGAGGCTTCATAGGATATTCTCGGGGTATTTAGCCAGACATCTACTCCGCTGACTAATAATTTTGACATTTCTATACTATAGTTGGGTAAATAAATTATTTTAAAATATTCATTATTATGTTCTTTGGCTAGGTTTAATATTCTTTTGATAATATCAAAACCTACTAAATCATTGTGATAAGCTTTTCCTGCAAAAACTATGTTTATACCTCTGTATTTTTCAGCTAATTTAATCAGTCTTTCTATGTCTGAGAATATAAGATGGGCTCTTTTGTATTCGGTGGCTCTTCTAGCAAAACCGATGGTAAAGGCATTGGGCAAAAAGTCTATATTGGGTTGGGCTTGTAAATATTTAGCAAATATATCTTTATTAATTTGATGAGCTTGTTGAATTTCGTCAGTTGGTATTCCTTCTACATATCTTAATATCTCAGGATGTATTTGCCAGCTTGGAAAATATGATTTTAGGACTTTGTCTATTGAATTAGAGACCCAAGTAGGGCTATGTATACCATTTGTTACATAGTCTATGGTATATTCGGGGAACATAGCTTGGGATACTTCTTGATGTTTGGCGGAGACGGCATTGGAGTAATCAGCTAGTTTTAAAGCTAATCTTGTGAGATTGATTGTTTGCTCGTCTTCAAAGGCTTCGCGTGGGATTTTTTGTAATTGCTCTGGCTTACAGATATTTTGAAGCCATTCTATTGGTAAGCGGGTATGTCCTCCTAATAAGGGGGTATGAGTAGTAAATACTACTTGTGAGACAGGGTGATTGATTTCAAGGGCGATTAGAGCACTGTGGCTTTCATTGAGGTGAAAAGTGTGTATATCTTTGCATCCAAGGCTATCTAGAGCATATTTGCTACCAAGTCCTAGTACTAGTAATTGTCTTCTAAAGATTTCATGATCTGGTGAATAAACTCTTTCTGAGACGGCTCTAAATTCAGCTGAATTACCTTCTAAATCTGTATCTAATAATAGTATAGATACAGATTTCCCTGAAAGTGTGGATGTGTAGATATATTCCCAGATATTGACTTGGACGGTTTCTTTTGCTAGGGGAATAGTTGTTTTACCTATTAAATTTAAGACTTTACTATAATCCCATTCTTGTGGTTTGACTATTTGTCCATCATTTTCATCTAATACTTGATCTAGATATCCGTGTTTATAAAGTATCCCAATTCCTACCACAGGCATTCCTAAGTCAGCAAAACTTTTGATTGTGTCTCCAGCTAATATACCTAGTCCTCCTGTATATAGTTTTATGTCATCAGATAGCCCAAATTCCATACAAATATAGGCTGTGTTTGGTATGTAATTCATTTTTATTCTTATTTATAATATATTTATGTTTAAATTATAGCATATTTTTGATAATATAAAAAATCCCTTTAGGGGATTAATTATATTAAGCGTATAGCTAGGAAAATAATATTTAATTAGACAACTGAGACTGTTTTAACAATCTTTCGCTTTCCTGTAAAGGAGGTTTTCTTAGTATTCTTAAAAGCAATCACTCCATTTGCTACTGCGTATAAAGTATCGTCAGCTCCACGAGATACATTTACTCCAGGGTGAAATTTTGTTCCTCTCTGTCTAATAATAATCTGACCTTTTGCTACTTGTTGTCCAGCGTATAACTTGACTCCAAGATATTTAGGGTTTGAATCTCTACCTAATGCTGTAGAACCACCAGCTTTTCTATGTGCCATATCGAATAATATTACTATATATGTTATAATAATACATATGAAACATAAATTTGTCAAGCCAGTTGAGAGGATAATGTTATTTTTATCAGCTTTATTATTAGCTGGTAGTACTTATTTTATTGGTGTGATGTCGGCTGATAACTCAAAAGATGGTCAAATTCAAATTATTTATCCCGAAGCTATAGCTATTCAAAACTCTAATAATGTTGATAAAATAGATAATAATACAACGGTCTTAGAAGACAAGCCAAATTCAGAAGGCTCTAATTCAAAAATAGTGGCTAGTAAAAATGGGAAAAGATATTATTATAATAATTGTACTGGGGTGAATAGAATTAAGCCAGAAAATCGGATATATTTTGATACTAAAGAGCAAGCTGAGGCTAGGGGATTAACTCTGGCTTCAGGGTGTAAAAATCTATGAGAAAATCCTATATACCTAAAACATATTACAAGAGTCCAGCTAGAAATAGTCGCAAAAAGACTAGTAATGTATTTGTTGCTTTCTTAAAATTATTATTATTTTTGACAATAGTAGGTGGAGTTGCTTATATTTTGTATTCTCCTATTCTTAATATTAGGAGTTTTAATTTGAACTTGGAGGATACTAATTTGAAGCAGGATATTCTGGCTAAAGTTGATTTTTCGGTGCAAGATAATAGTTATTGGTGGTATAATAATCAAAATATATTCTTACTTAGGAGCGATAAGTTGGAGCAATTTTTATTAAAAGAATTTCCTAATATTAAAACTCTTGAGATTAAAAGAGATATTTTATCTCAAACTATAAACCTAAATATTAATTTTAGAACAGCTATTTTTAGAATATGTGAAAGTGAAAACTGTTATAATATTAGTGAAGAGGGGGTTAATATGGGCTTTAATAACCCAGATTCAGAGGTTTTACCGATTATTAAGGGGATTAGTCCTAAGTCTCCTGGAGAAAGTATTTTCACAAGTCGAGAAATTAGTTGGCTCAAGAATATTTTGCAAGAGTATAACCAGATAGATGGTGTAAAAATTAAATCTATAGACATTCAGCAGAGATCACAAGATTCTATAATCAGTGTGTTTGTATATACAGAACAAGGTTATTATATTATGCTAGATTTGGATACGGATGTTATTTATCAGGCACAGGTCTTGAAGCAGGTCTTTATTTCTCAGATTCCACTAGAAAAAAGATCGATATTGGAGTATATTGATTTAAGGATTAAGGATAGGGTTTATTATAAATTCAAATAATTTATGTTTAATAAAATTTCTCATATTTACAACAAAATTCCTTTATGGATGTTTAGTGTAGTTATTTCCATTATTCTAGCTATTTTAGCTTTTGGATCTAGTTTTGGAGACTCTCTTACAGTAGATGAAAGTCCCCATATTGCCTCGGGGTATTCTTATGTAATTACAGGGGATTATAGATTGAATCCGGAGCATCCACCGTTATTAAAATTTTTATCTGGTTTGTCAATTTGGGTGGGAGGTCAATTGTCTGGCCAAGATATTTATTTCCCAGACAATATCACAGCTTGGACAGAAAAAGTGAATGCTCAATGGGATATGGGTTATGCTTTCATCTTTAATGCTGGGAATGATGCTAATTTTATAATTTGGTGGGCCAGGCTCCCAACTATTTTAATTTTATTGTTGGGGGCTATATATATTCCTTATTCAGTTTATTATCATACAAAAAGTAAGGCGATAAGTTTAATTGTATTAGTTTTTTATTCTTTCTCGCCCAATGTAATAGCTCATGGCAGATTGGTGACTACTGACTTGATTGCTAGTTTATTTTTTGTGTTGGTGATAGATTTTTGGATTAGATATCTAAATTCCCCTAGCAATAAAAATATATGTTATTTGAGCTTAGCTATTGGCTTGGCTTTTATAGCTAAATTTTCAACTATTTTACTTTTGCCAATGATGTTTGTTTCTGGATTTGGCTATATTTTTATCCGATATTGGAAAACAAAAAAGCAAATTTTATCTAAAAGTTTAATTTTAATTAGAGATGGAATTATTGTGGCTTTTGGGGTATTTTTAATTATAAACTTAGCTTATTGGCTGGTAATGAGGAATATGTCTATTGATACTCAGCTTCAATTAGTACAGGATTCTTTTCCTCAAGAAAATCAAATTTCTGATATTACTAAGCAAACCCTTAGTAACATTATTCAAGCTCCTGGCATGCAATATTTTGGACAGTATTTGTTAGGACAGGCTATGGTTATACAAAGAGTGGGTGGTGGAAACACAACCTTTCTCTTGGGTGAATTTACGAATCAGAGTTTTATAGAGTATTTCCCGATTACTTATTTACTCAAAGAGAATTTAATTATAATTATCAGTTTCATTAGTATTATATTTGCTTGTATAGTGGTTTTCATTAAAAACATTAAATCTAGAACAAAAATAAAATCTCAAGATATACTCAAAAACTGGTATGAAATTACTATAGCAATAATGATAATATTATATTGGCTGATTAGTATTAGGGGTAACCTCAATCTTGGTATTAGGCATATATTACCGGCTGTAGTGCTGACTTATATTTTGATTGCGATTGGCATTATTAGAGTCTTAATACCATTGCAGTTCTCTAGAATAATCTTGAGTATATTCTTAGGTATCTATATTGTGGCGGCTTTAGTTACTTACCCAAACTATATCTCTTATCTTAATATTCTGGCTGGGCAGAATCAGGGTTATCAGATTTTTACAGATTCAAATTTAGACTGGGGGCAAGATTTAAAAAGGCTTAATAATTGGACTAAACAGGAAAATATTGATACACTGTACATAGATTATTTCGGGACAGCAGACATAAAATATTATTTACCAGATACTAAAATAATTCCCGTAAAATCTAGTGATGGACCTAAAATTGGTCATACAGCTATTAGTGCTACAATGTTGCAAGATTCCTTTTATAACAAAAAAATAAACCCAGATTACCAAGAGTATTGGTGGTTAGCTTGGCGGAAACCAGATTATATTATAGGTAATTCTATTCTTATATATTATAATGATAAATATTAAATAAATTTATGCCAGAAATATACAATAACTCAGAAAATACAGCTAATATTGAACAAAATTTACAGCCCACATTGGAGCAAGATCAAAGGCCAGAGGTTGCTTCTGAGATTGTCAACAATTCTCCAGAAACTAATATAGAGCAATCATCTCCTGTAGCTGAACAATATAAGGCTGAGAATCATATCAAGCAAGTTGTTGAAACTCAAAAATCTATCTATCAACAACAATCTCCTGTAGTAAAGCCTCTCTCTCCAAAGTTACAGGAAAAATATGGCTGGTTATTAAATGTTCCATTAGAGCATAGAGTGGATGTCTCTATGAAACTGATTACTACTAAGGGAAAAGATATTCTAGATGTAATTCATGCCTTTTTAGCTATTGAAGATTATGTGTCTTTAGATCGTTTGGAAGAAGGACTTAACTCTATCTATCCTACACTTGTAAAAGAGGGGCTTTTGCCAGATATAAATAATAAATAAAAATAATATGATTACCTTTTTATATATTATTCTATTCTTTTGGATAATAGCAATGTTATTTGTTATTGCTGCTGTTATTATTCATCCATTTTGGGAAAAAAGAAGAGTTAATAGAGGTCTGTCTATGACCCAATACCAGATCATTGTACCTCGTAATATACCTAGTCCCGAAGCTAATATAAAGGATCTGATTAGTATCATGGAGCAAGTATATGCTGGTTTCTCGTATTTGAGATTTGAAACTATAATCAATAGATTGAAATACGGGAATCCTTATATTTCTCTTGAGATTGTAAGTCCAACTGAGCGGGATGAGATTAATTTTTATATTGGAGTCCCAAAAGGGTACGAGTCAATTTTTGAAAAACAAATTCATGGAGTTTATCCAGAAGCAGAATTGAAGAAAATTGTAGATTATAATGTATTAGTTCCAGATGCTGAGATTAGAGCAGGGTATCTTAAATTAAAAAAACCTTATATTTTACCAGTTAAAACATATAAAGAATTAGAAGCTAATCCCTTAAATGTTATAACCTCAGCTTTGTCTAAGATTCAAGAAGATGAGAGTGCTGTAGTCCAAATTTTGATACAGAGAATTTCTGATAATTGGATAGATAATGGTAAGAAGGTCGTTAAAAAAATGCAAAAGGGTGAATCTTTCAAGGATGCTTATGGTGAGGTTTTTGGCTCCTTAGATAGGCACTTTATTAAAGCTATAGGTAATGTTACAAAGTCTAAAGCTAATGGAGAGGCTGAGCCTAAAATGCTTCTTCCTCAAGAGTCTATAATGTTAGAAAAAATTAGCCAAAAAACATCTAAAGTAGCTTATGCTACAAATATCAGATTGATGACTATATCTAAAGATAAACAGAGAGCTGATATTCTATTTGATCAATTGGAAGGTGCTTTTGCTCAATTTGCTAATGGTGATCTGAATGAATTTAAAATTGTAAAGTATCCTATTAAAAATATTAAACAATTTATATATACATTTATATTTCGATTGTTTGATGGTAGAGAATCAATGATCTTAAATACAGAGGAATTGACCAGTATATATCATATCCCTGCTGTGGGTGTGGAGACTCCAAAAGTGACTTGGATTACATCTAAGGCCTCTCATCCTCCAGTGGATTTACCAAAGGCGGGCTTATTAATAGGTAAAAATGTTTATAGAGGTGAAGAAGTTGAGGTTAGAATTCAAGATGAAGATAGAAGGAGACATATGTACTTAATTGGACAGACTGGGACTGGGAAGAGCTCTTTGATGAAAAAAATGATACAAGAGGATTTGCAAGCGGGGCACGGTTTAGCTTTACTTGACCCAAATGGAGACTTTGCAGTGGAAGTCTTGGGTATGATACCCCCACATCGTATGGATGATGTAATTTATTTTAATCCAGCTGATACCAATTATCCAATGGGACTAAATATTCTGGAGGCACGAACTCATGAGGAAAAAGACTTTTTGATTCAAGAAATGATTTCTATTTTTTACAAATTAGTCTCAGATCCTAGTATGATAGGTCCTATCTTTGAGCATAATATGCGAATGGCAATGTCAGCCCTAATGTCAGATGTCAATAACCCTAGGACTTTAGTAGAAATTCCGTTAATGTTTACTGATGAGGCTTTTCGTCGAGAAGTTTTATTAACTGTAGATGATCCTGTAATTCGGCATTTTTGGGAAAAGGAGTTTCCAGCAACTCAAAAAGGTTCTCAGGCAGGAGATACTCTTGGGTATCTATTGAGTAAATTAGGTAGATTTATTGAAAATGAAATGGTTAGAAATATCATAGGACAATCCAGATCCTCCTTTGACTTCCAAGATATTATGAATTCAGGTAAAATCTTGATTGGTAATCTATCCAAAGGTGGGCTAGGGGAGCAGAACAGTAATCTATTAGGTATGTTGTTAGTCTCTAAATTACAAATGGCAGCTTTCAAAAGAAATGAAATCCCAGAAGATCAAAGACGAGATTTTTATCTATACTTAGATGAGTTCCAAAATTTTACTACCGATAGCATCTCAACAATATTGTCTGAAGCCCGTAAATATAGACTATGTCTAATTCTTGCTCATCAATATATAGGACAATTATCTGATGGAATTCGTAATGCTGTCTTTGGAAATGTTGGTACAGTAGTTAGCTTCCGTATTAGCTCCGATGATGCTGAAGTTATAGCTCAGAGAATGCAACCATATTATACGGCTGAGGATTTGGTGTTAGTAGATAATTTGAAGGCAGTAATAACCCTGATGATAAATGGTAAGACTAGTAAAGCCTTTAACCTAGAAGTTATCTTTGCTGATAGGTCAGATTTAGCTTTACAACAGCAAGTGATTATGCAATCTAGGCAAAAATATACCAAGCCAGTAGCTGAGATTAGAGCAGATATTGAGAATCGTACCCATAGTATGTTAGAATAGATATATTAAATTATATTTTTATGAGCAATATTTGTATTACAGGAATTAAGCCTACAGGAAAAATTCATATTGGTAACTATTTTGGGGCTATGCAGCCTTTATTAGAACTTTCCAGAAAACCTGAATTTGATAAAGTTTTGATGTTTGTAGTTAATTTGCATTCTCTTAATAGTATCAAAGATGCAGAAATTCTGAGAACTTATACCAAGGATATAGTCCTAGACTTCCTTTCTATGGATATGGATATGAGTAAAAGTAGTTTATTTTTACAATCAGAAATTAGAGCCCTGACTGAACTTACTTGGATATTCAATAATCTTGTCACAGTGGCTTATTTAGAGCGTTCTCATGCTTATAAAGACGCAATAGCTAATGGTAAAGAGGCTAATATGGGATTATTTGATTATCCTGTTTTGATGGCAGCAGATATTTTATTATATAATTCTAATATCGTACCAGTTGGCCAGGATCAGAAACAACATATTGAAATTGCCCAGACTATAGCCAAAAAATTCAATTCTCAATATGGTCAATTTTTTACTATACCAAAACAATATATTCAAGAAAATACAGCCATAGTCAAAGGACTAGATGGAAGGAAAATGAGTAAATCTTATAAAAATACGATTGAAATTTTTGAGTCAGCAGATTCAATCCGATCTAAAGTAATGAAAATAACCACAGACTCCAAGGCTCCCAATGAGCCCAAAGATCCAGAGACTTGTAATATAATAGCAATTTATAGATTAGTAGCTACTCCAGACAATTTAGCGATTATGGAAAATAAATATAGGGAAGGAAAGATTTCCTATAAAGAAGCCAAGGAAACTTTAGCTGAGGCAATTTTAGAATTTTTTCAACCAATGCGAACTCGTAGACAGGAGTTACTGCAAAACCCAGAATATGTATCAGATATATTAGCTAAAGGAGCAAAAGAAGCTAATGCAATAGCCGAGATTAATATTCAACAAATCCGCCAATTAGTTGGGTTAAAATAGCAATTCAAAAATTTTTTATATGGGAGTTTTTATACCTCAATTATATTTTTATACTAGTAGGGGGACATTTCAGTCGCCCGTGCCCTTAAAATTCCCCTCGTTGAGGGGTGCCCGCAGGGCGGGGTGGAGTATTTATAATTCATAGCTACGAAATACATTCCACCCCGTCAGGCAAGCCTGCCACCCCTCAATTTATCTCCCGCAGGGATGAGAGGGGAATTTAAATACAAAACACAGGCGACTGAAATCTCGCCCTTGCGAAAAACTATGTCGGGGTGGCTCCGACTCTACAAAAATATATAATTCACCATTTACAATTAAGCAATATTTTTTAATTTGCTTAAAGTCTAAATTTATGCTATAGTTAATTTATAATAAAATAATAAAAATATAAACAATGGTAAGTATTCAATTTTGTGGGGGAGCGGGTTCAGTAACGGGAGCTAACTATGTTATAGATAATGGTAAAGTTAGATTTGTAGTAGATTGTGGGTTAATTCAAGGTAGCCGAGAGGCTGACGAGTTAAATTATGTACCTTTTGTCTATAATCCAGCTGAGATAGATTTTATGATAGCTACTCATACACATATTGACCATATTGGTAGAATTCCTAAATTGGTTAAAGATGGATTTAGAGGAGCTATATATTCTACTTATCCTACTCAAGAATTTGCTGATATTTCTCTTAGGGATACAGTTTCTATCATGGAGCATGATAGAACTCAAGTACCTTTATATGATAATCTAGATGTTGATCAAGCTATTGCTCAATGGAGAGGCATAGAATATCATGAAACTTATGAGGTTAGTGAGCAGGTTTCATTTAGATTTCAAGACGCAGGACACATTCTCGGTTCTGCAATTACTGAGATTTGGGTGTTAGATTCTGAAATTGGGAAGAGAGTGAAATTAGTTTTTTCAGGAGATTTAGGGAATGTCCCCTCGGTATTGTTAAGAAAATATGATTATATAGCAGAAGCTGATTATGTAATTGTAGAGTCTTGTTATGGAGATAGAATTCACCAAAAATTAGACGAGAGGAAAGCCATTTTAAAACAGGCTATCAAAGATACTATTGAGAGAAAGTCAGTTTTGCTTATGCCTACTTTTTCTATTGAGAGAACTCAGGATATTTTATATGAGTTAAATGATATTATAGAAAATCATTCTGGTAATGGACTACAAAGAGGTAAGGTTGGTAAAATTGATGTGTATCTCGACTCTCCTTTAGCAATCAAGGCTACGAATATACACGCTAAATATACTCAATATTATAATCAAGAAGCCAGACAATTATCTAAAAAAGACAAAATTTTTGACTTTCCATTTTTAACATTTACTGAAAGCAGAGAAGAGTCTATGACTATTAATACTCAGCCTCAACCTAAAATGATAATGGCTGGCTCAGGTATGTCTACAGGAGGTAGAGTTTTATACCATGAAGAAAGATATTTATCCAATCCTAAAAACATACTACTTTTTGTAGGGTATCAGGCTCCATATACCTTAGGTAGAAGGATTCTAGAAGGGGAGAGTCCGGTGTATATCCATAATCATCCAATAGAGAATAGGATTGAAGTTAGAAGAGTAGAAGGGTATTCAGCTCATGCGGATCAAGAGATGTTATTAGATTGGTTGTCTCATATTAATAAACCTAAGAATATATTTGTGGTCCAAGGAGAGCAAGATGCCTCACAAGCTTTAGCTGATGCTATTAAAGATAATTTACACTTCCAAGCTAAAGTTCCTACTGAAAATGAAATAATTACCTTAAATTAAAAATTATGCAAGAATTATTTTACCCAGAAAGCATCGCTATTATTGGGGCATCTCGTAATCAATCTAAAATTGGTTCTATAATTTTACATAATATTATTAAAACTAATTATAAAGGTGAACTATTTTTGGTTAATCCATCAGCCAGACAGATAGAAGGGTATCCAGTTTATAAACATATCAATCAATTACCTCAAGGTATTAAGTTGGCCATAATTGTTATCCCAGCCCCCTTTGTATTAGAAGCGGTAGAAGAATTAGGTAAAAAGGGTGTAAAATATGCTGTAATAATCTCAGCTGGTTTCAAAGAGTCTGGCTCTGAGGGTAAATCTAGAGAACAGGCTCTAGAAAAATTATCTAAATTATACGGAATTAGAATTATAGGTCCAAATTGTCTAGGTATTATCAATAATGACTCTAATCGGTATGCTTACAATGGTTCCTTTGGCTTATTGTCTCAGCGTTCTGGTAATATATCTCTAATTTCTCAATCTGGAGCTTTGATTTCAGCATTTATCAATAGAGCAGATAAGTTAGGTATAGGTTTTAATAAGATAGTAAGTTTAGGTAATAAATTAGACTTAGATGAAGTAGATATAATTAAATATTTACAAAAAGATAGTAAAACTAAAGTTATCTGTTTGTATTTGGAAGGTATAGCCAGACCAGTGGAATTTATCAAGGCTATTAAAAAATCTAATAAGCCAATTATTATTCTAAAATCTGGTCGATCAGTAAGGTCTAAAAAAACTATACAAACTCATACCGGTTCCCTCGCAGGTGATGAATTAATCATAGATACTCTGCTAGAAGAAGCAGGAGCCATAGTTGTTTATTCTCTTGAGCAACTCTTTGACACTGTGCAATTATTCTCTAAATTTCAAAATGTCTCAAGATTTGGAACTGCTATTGTGACTAATGCAGGTGGATTGGGAGTCTTATCAGTAGATGCTAGTGAGAAATATAATCTTAAATTAGCTAAAATTGAACCCAAAGCTATTCAGCAATTGGCTAAGAAATTACCAGCAGCCGCTAGCCTACTCAATCCAATAGATATATTAGGAGATGCTGATATGATTAGATACAGAGAAGCCTTACAAGTTTTGATTAAAGAAAAATCAATTAGCTCAATTATTGTCTTGCTTACTCCACAAATAATGACCCCGCTCTCAGCAATTGGTAGAATTATTTATGAAATATCAAATAAAAACCCACATAAACCAATTTTAACTGTGGCTGTTGGAGGAGATATCATTGATACATTAAATTCAGAATTAAAGGGGCTACCTTATTTTGACAGCCCAGAGAGAGCAGTCTTGGCTTTAGCTAATCTTTATAAATATAACCATCAAATTCCTAATGCTAAACTCTGGGATGAACCAACCTCTTATGTCAAAAAATCATCAATTCAAGAAATCAAACAAGCTCTAGAACAAGATAAATTGTCAGAATTTTCTAGTGCCTCTTGGAATACGGTGCAATTAATAGCTAAAGAGTTGTCTTTGGAATTACCTAAAACTTTAGATATACAATCTAGCTCAGATATCACTAAAGTAGAGAAAAAACTACAATATCCACTAGTACTCAAAGATGTAAATCCTAATATATTACATCGCACCGATGCTGGCTTAGTAAAAGTAGGAATTCAGTCTAAAGATGAGGTAAAAGAGTTCTATCGTAAACACAAAAATGGTCAAATTATAGCTCAAGAACAAGCTCGCAAGGGAATTGAAGTATTTGTAGGGGTTAAGCGAGACACTCAATTAGGAATAGTTTTGTTATTAGGCTCAGGAGGTATATATGCTGAAATTTTAGAAGATATCGCTTTTGCCAGTATGCCAATTACTAAACCATATATTCTAAAAACTCTCAAAAAAACTAAGATTTACAAAATATTAAATGGTGCCAGAAGTATAGAATATGATATAAATTGGTTAGTAGATACAATTTTTCAACTCAATCTCTTGGTCTACTCAGTACCACAAATCCAAGAATTAGATGTCAATCCAATTATAGTCTATCCAAAAGGAGGTTGTATATTAGATTTCAAAGTAATTATATAAATTTCATAGAGTTAAATAAATTAGAGCCTTCAGGGTATATTTGCTTTAGGCTAGGTGAGTGATTACCTGTCTCTCCTCAAAATAATAAAAATATGCTATAATCGAATTTAATAGTAAGAAAAATCTTATAATAACATGTCAATAATAGTAGATCAGCAACAAATTCAAGAGTGGATTACAAGGGGCGTGACTAATTATCTAGAATCTGAGCATTTAGAACAGGCTTTGATGTCTGGGAAACCATTGCGAGTAAAGTTCGGTATTGATCCTACCAGTGATAAAATCCATCTAGGTCGGGCGGTACCTTTTTGGAAACTGAGACAATTGCAAGACTGGGGACATAAGATTATACTTATAATTGGGGACTTTACTGCTAGAATTGGAGATGCCTCTGATAAAGACTCTGAGCGACCAATGTTGACTAAGGAGCAGGTTGAACATAATTTAACCAATTATATCGAGCAAATATCTAAAATTTTAGATATAACAAAAGTTGAGATAAGGTATAATTCTGAATGGTTAAGTGAATTATCTTTTGATACTCTTACTGAAATTGCCAATATCTTCTCGGTTAATGAAATGTTAGATCGAGATAATTTTAAACAGAGACATCAATCTCATACTAGGATTAGCTTAAGAGAATTTTTATACCCTTTAATACAAGGTTATGATTCCGTCATTGTAAAATCAGACTTAGAGCTAGGGGGTAATGATCAATATTTTAATCTGATTGCTGGTAGAAAAGTTCAGAAATATTATAATCAAAACCCACAAGATATTGTCACTTTTGAGTTGTTACTAGGTACTGATGGTAGAAAAATGAGTTCATCTTGGGGTAATGGTATTTATATTACCGACTCTGCGAATGAAATGTTTATTAAAGTGATGTCTATTAAAGATGAATTTATTCTTGATTATTTTAGGCTAGCAACAGACATAATATCTGAAGATTTAGAAGCTTATAAGCATAGATTAGAAACTGGTGATAATCCTAGAGATATCAAAATTGATTTAGCGATCTCAATTGTGTCTAGATATCATGGAGTTGAGGAGGCTAATAAGGCTCGCGATTATTTTGAGCAACTATTCTCCAAGCAGGAAATTCCTACTGATATATCAAGTATTCAAGCTAGTCAATTAGGAGACAAGAGACTTTTTGCAGTATTAGCTCAAGTTTTTGAGATGTCAAATTCTGAGGCAAAAAGAGCAATTCAAGACGGTGGGGTTAAGGTTAATCAGCAAATTATTACTGATACTTTCTATGAATTAGATTTTATACAAAATATCGACTATATAGTTCAAAAAGGTAAGAAAAATATTATAAAAATTATAGCCTAATATTTTATTTTGTCTAACTTTTAATTTGACAATTGAGTATTATGAGTATATAATATTTTTATATGATATGGCTAAATTTATGATAGATCTGCTTTTTTGAATAAAGAGTAGATCTATTTTATTTCATATGGTATTATTAGAATAAACTTAAGAATATTTATATGTTAAATGCTAAACAATTTGCCTTTGCTATTACACAGATTGCGGAGGAAAAGAACATCCCAGAAGATAAAATTATTGAGGTAATTGAATCAGCTATTGCTGCTGCTTACAAAAAAGACTATGCTGAAAAAAGCCAAATTATTAAAGCTAAGTTCAATAAAGATTCAGGAATTTTCTCTATTTTTAGATATAAAACCGTAGTTAATGTAGATGAAGAGGGATATATAACTCTGGCTGATGGTCAAAACGCTGAAGACCTCGGTTCAGCTTCAGAAGAGTCTGCCGATGGAGTTAAAAAAATTAGATTTAATCCAGATAGACACATTTCTTTAGCTGACGCTAAAGAAATACAAGTAGATATAGAAGAGGGAGAAGAGATTGTAGAAGAATTAGAGCCACGAGAAGATTTTGGTAGAATTGCAGCTCAAACTGCTAAACAAGTTCTAATGCAAAAGATTAGAGAAATAGAAAGAACCACTGCTTTCGAGGTTTATAAAGACAGGGTAGGAGAGGTAATTACTGGTACAGTTCAGAGAATGGATCGAGGTATAATATTTGTAGATTTAGGTAAGGGGGTTGGATTATTATTCCCATCAGAGCAGGTGTATGCTGATAATTATCGTATTGGCAATAGGCATAAATTTCTTATTCAGAGTGTTGAGACTACTGATAGAGAACCTAATATTGTCTTGTCTAGAAGAAGTACAGATTTTGTTAAAACTTTATTCTCACTGGAGGTCCCAGAAATATTTGCTGGTTCAGTAGAGATAGTTTCTATCGCAAGAGACGCCGGAGTAAGGACCAAATTAGCTGTAAAAGCGAATGGTGATGGCATTGATCCTGTAGGTGCCTGTGTTGGACAGAGAGGTACTAGAGTGCAGTCTATCATTAATGAATTGGGTGGTGAGAAAATTGATATTATTGAATACTCTGATAACTTAGAGGATTATATCAAGGCTGCTATTGCCCCAGCTCAAGTTGAAAGTATAATTATTGATCACGATAATAGACAGGCTAAAGTAATTGTTCCACAAGATCAACTGTCTCTAGCAATTGGTGGATCAGGTCAAAATGTTAGACTAGCTTCTAGATTGACAGGTTATGATATTAATCTAAATCCAGAATCTAAAAATGAGAAAGTTGTCGCTCCAGAACCTGTGGAGGGTGCTTCTGATACGTTGGATTCGGCTGAAACGAATCTAGAGTCTGAGGCTCAAGAATAATTATTCCTTAAATAATAAATATATGAATTTATACAAAGATGTCCCAAGATTAGAATCATTTCCAGAAGAATTCAACGTAGTAATTGATATTCCTATGAATTCTACTTCTAAATTTGAGTATGACGAAAAAGGAGGGTATTTTAAGTTAGATCGTACTTTATATTCACCTTTGATCTATCCTTTTGAATATGGTTTTGTACCACAAACTCATGGGGATGATGGGGATGCTTTAGATGTAATTTTATTAGCTACTAGGCCTACCTTCCCAGGATGTGTTGTTAAGTCGAGAGTAGTAGGAGTCTTGAAAATGAGTGATGAAGCTGGTGGAGATGATAAGCTGATTTGTGCTCCTGTAACTAAATTAGATCCAAGATTATCTCATATCCAAGACTTAGAAGATATTGAATCTCACTTAAAAAAAGAAATAGAGTTGTTTATGGCTGATTATAAAAAATTAGAGCCAGGTAAATATGAGTTTGTAAAAATTGAAGGTTTTGGTGATAGAGAGGAAGCAAAGCAGATTTTAACTAAGGGGGCACAAAATTACGATAATAAATAATATAAAACATGGCTAGGCTATTTTTATCTATAAATAGCTCACTACTGTTGATATCGGTTGGAGTTCTATACTATATAGTGTCTCAAAAGAATCCAACAGAGGTATCAGTAAGTTTAGTGTGGGTATTCATAACTTGTATTACAATTATAGCTTGGTCAGTGTTTTCTTATTTAGGCTATTCTATGAGATTATTTTTGTACAATACTATTCTCAAGAATAGAGACTCTAGGCATATATTATTGAGATCAGAAAGACAAGGCTTGCTCCTAGGTTTGTTGCTAGGTATGCAATTAGCTTTACAAGGATTTTTGCTTTTTAATATACTTAGTGCTACAATATTAACAATAGCGGTATTTTTGTTAGAGTTTTTCTTTATCGCTCAAGAGAATAAATAATCAATTTACAATATATGATATCTATTGAATCAGTAACAAAAGAGTATAAAAAAGATATAAATAGCTCTCTTAGCATCAGTGAAATTGAGCTTAAGTATTTATCACGCAAAGGATATATAGCCGAGTTATTTAAACTCATTAAAGACATTGCTCCAGAGAAGAAGTCTGAATATGGGAATCAACTTAATAAATTAAAAAAAAGTATAGAAGAATATATAGGGCAAAATAAAAAATCAGGCGTAATTGATCACATAGAAATCAACCCTGTTAACTCACTGGATATAAAAGAGTCGCTTGGAGGGTTATCTCCTATATCAAGACTGATATTTAGAATACAAGATATATTTGCTGATTTAGGATTTTCTGTAGCTACTGGTCCAGAATTAGAATCAGAAAAATATAATTTCGATCTATTAAATATTCCTGATTCTCACCCAGCTCGTGATGTTTGGGATACTATATGGGTTCAGAATCCTGCAGGGATAAAGTCATTGTTGCGTACTCACACTTCTCCAGTACAGTTGCATTATATGGAAAATAATAAGCCTCCAATTAGGATTATTGCTCCTGGTAAGGTGTATCGTTATGAGTCTACTGACTCTACTCATGAAACAGTATTCCATCAAGTAGAGGGCCTATGTCTAGATAAAGATGCTAATATTGCTACATTTAAGGGTGTTATCAATTACTTTTTTAAAGAATTATTCAAGTCAGATATAAAGATTAGACTAAGGCCTAGCTATTTCCCTTTTACGGAGCCAAGCTTTGAGATCGATATCTGGCTTGATGATAGGTGGTTAGAAATTGCTGGAGCTGGAATGGTACATCGTAAAGTACTAGAAAATGGAGGCATAAAAGATCCTAGTATACAAGGATTTGCTTTCGGATTTGGTGTTGAAAGATTGGCTATGATACTCTATGGAATAGATGATATTAGGCTAATTCACTCCGCAGATATAAGATTTGTTTCTCAATTAGGTAAGATAAAACTATGAAAGTACCATATTCAATAATAAAAACATTTGTCCCTAGTCTAACTCAATCTCCACAAGAGTTGTCTGACATTATTACTTTAAAAAGTTATGAAGTTGATTCAGTCTATAACCCAGGGGAGAATCTTGCAAATATAGTAGTTGGTCATGTTAAAAAAGTGGATCAACATCCTAATGCAGACAAATTAAATATTACAGAGGTTCTAGTAGATAATAATGAAACCTTAAAAATCGTTTGTGGTGCAAAAAATATAGAATTAGGTCAGAAAGTAGCTGTTGCTAAAATAGGATCTACTCTGCCAAATGGACTTAATATTCAACCCGTTAATCTTAGAGGAGAAGATTCCTTTGGAATGATTTGTTCAGCTAAAGAACTAGGTTTAGCTGAAGAGAGTGATGGGATTTTGGTATTGCCTAGTAGTGCAGAAGTCGGAGCTCCTATTGTAGATGCTTTAGGATTAAATGAAGCAATTATCGATATTGATAATAAAGGTTTAGGAACAAGAGCTAGTGATTCATCTTCCTTTTATGGAGTTTCAAGAGAGGTTGCTTTGATTACTAATAATAAGCTAAAGCCTATAGATTTGTCCCAAATTCCATTTAAGCAAAAGCTAAAGAAGCATATTCATCTTGAAACTGATTTATGTACATATTATTCAGTATTGGAGTTGTCTGGACTAAGTAAATATAAATTTGACTCAAATATTTTAAGTAAAGGAGCTTATAGGGTAGACTTATATGTACAGACTGATATATTTAAATTAGATTCAAATATTCATAAAACTTTAACTCTTTTAAATCAAAAAACATATCATCCAGCTGTTGATCTAGGCAACTATATTTTATTTGAAATAGGCCAACCAGTACATATTTTTGATGCAGAGAAGGTAAAAGGTGATAGAATTTCAGTCAGAGAAGCAAAGAAAGGAGAAGTATTTGTTGCTTTAGATGAGTCTGAAATATTATTAGAGGAAGGAGATATTGTTATTTGTGACTCAGAGGGTATTATTGCTTTAGCTGGGATTATGGGAGGTCTTTCAACAGCAGTCGGAGATGGAACAACTAGAGTATTAATAGAGAGTGCTAATTTTGATGCTAATAGAATTAGAAGAACTGCAAGGAGATTGAAGTTGTTAACAGAGTCTGCTAGAAGATTTGAAAGACAAATTCCTGTAGAGTTAGCTGATGTCGCAATTCAGAGAATTATCAATATAGTAGAAAAGTCTGGTCTGCAGGTATTAGGATATCTAAGTAAAGGTAATAATTCTACTAATCATAATACTGTCCAGCTTGACTATGATTATGTTAGAAGCTATACAGGAATTGATATCAGTGATAATGAAATTACTGATTTATTAAACTCATTAGATATTACTGTACATAAATCTTTTGGTGCAAAAAAATATAGTCTAAAAAGTCCATATTGGAGATTAGACTTAAATACTCCTGAAGAATATATTGAGGAAATAGCTCGTCTTTATGGTTACGACAATATCCCAACCAAACTAGAACTAGGTGATATTAAGTTAAAATCTAATGATATATTTAATTTCAAACGTAAATTGTCTGAGGAACTTTCAAAAATGGGATATGTTGAGGTTTTAACCTACCCTTATAGCAAGGATGGGACATTACAATTATTAAATCCAGTTGATGAATCAAGGCCATATCTGAGACAAAATTTAACAGAATCAATGTCGAGAGCCATAGAGAGTAATTCTAAATACTCAGATAATCTGAGATTGTTTGAAATTAGTAATGTTTTTACCTCAGAACAACATTTGCATATGAGTTTAGGGTACTGGAATAAGGATACTGACGTCAATGTCAATGCGAATCAGGCATACTTTGATCTACTACGTTTAGTAGCTAATCTAGGCTATGATTACCAAAAATTTACAAGTACAATTATAGAGAATAAAGTTGTTATTAGCTACTCTGACCAAGGTATAGGTTGGGTAGACTTATCAGGAGTAATAGAATTAGATTTGTCTGTATTGAGTTCCATATTGTCTCCATTATCAGAGAAGTATACTCCTATTCCTAAATATCCATCAGTCAAAAGAGATATCACAGTCTCTGTGTCAGAAAAAGTTTCATCCCAAGAAGTCTATACTAAAATACAATCTTTAGTGTCTAAAAGATGTTATTATATAGGCTTTAGAGATAGATTTCAGAATGATAATCTTGTGAAATATACTTTCCACCTAGAGTTTAGAGATGATAATAAGTCTCTGTCAGATGATGATGTTAATATTGAAATAGATCATATATTAAAACAATTTGAATCCAAAAAGTCTTAATATTGTCTTAATCAAGCCCATAAGTGATGGAATTTATATTGACAAATACACTATAATAATGTATAATTATATTTAATGTTAGATAATTAATTTGTATGTTGGCAATTATTCGTACTGGTGGAAAACAATATTCAGTTGAAAAAGGAACTGTCCTTAAAATTGAGAAGATAGATAAAGAAGTAGGTTCAGATATTCTATTTGATGATGTTCTGTTGGTAGATAATTCATCTAAAGTATCTATTGGAACTCCTAATGTAGCTAAAGCTAAAGTTTCTGCTAAGGTTTTATCACAGGGTAGAGGTAAAAAGCAAATAGTATTTAAGTATAAAAATAAGACTAGATATAGTGTTAAGAATGGACATAGACAGCCTTATACAGAAGTTGAGATAACTGATATTAGTTTATAATAACAAAATAATCTATAATTACATCTTTATGGATGTATATAAAAAAATACAACAAGTTTTAGAAGAGGTTAGACCAATCTTAGAATCTGATGGTGGGGGAGTAGATATTGCTGATTTTGATGACGGAAATTTAACCTTAACTTTATTAGGTGCTTGCTCTGGTTGTCCGATGTCCTCCATCACCTTTGGAGTGGTTGTAGAAAATAAACTTCGTGAAGCTTGTGGTGACAAAATTAGAAATATATATTATACTAAAGATAGTCCAGATTATAATTATCATTTAAGTAAATAAATATGGCAATTAAAACTTTAGCAATAGATAGAGATCAATGTATAGGAGCTGCTAGTTGTGTAGCTGTATATCCTGAGGTTTTTGAAATTGATGACGAAGCCAAAGCTGTGCTAAAACTAAAAGGAGGAGAATCAACATCAGAAAAAACTGACATCAAAGCATTAGATGTAAGTTCTGTAGACGATGATACTCTGTTATTAGCTGCCCAATCTTGTCCTACTGCAGCTGTTTATCTCTATGATGAGGATGGAAATCAGGTTTTTCCATCATAGATAATTGATATAAATATCTATATTCCTTACACAAAAATTACGTATAGATATAGAGATTTGTATTTACTTACTATAGATTATATCATTCATTAGTTGACTTTGCTTTATATTGCTGTACCAATTTGATTTTATATATGAATAATGAGATAAAGGATTTAATAAAACAAAGATTAGATATAGTTGATATTATTAGTGAGTACATAACATTAACTCCTACAGGATCTAACTATAAGGCATTGTCTCCATTTAGGAATGAGAAAACCCCATCCTTTGTAGTTAGTCCAGATTTACAAATATATAAAGATTTTGGAGGTGATAAGTCTGGAGATATATTCCAATTTATTATGGATATAGAAGGAGTCGGTTTTGCTGAAGCTCTTTCTATTCTAGCTCAAAAAGCTGGAGTATCTATCAAATCATCCGACTCAGAAGCATCTTATTATAATGATAAAAAAACTCTATTAAATGTATTAAAAGATAGTGCCGTAATTTATAATTCTATTTTAAAACATGCTAATTATGGAGAAAAAGGACGAAATTATCTGTATTCTAGAGGGTTAACTGATGATTTAATTGATTCCTTTGAGATAGGGATGTCTCCACAAAATTATCATACACTAAGTAAAAAATTAATACAAAAATATAGCATATCTGATATTGTAGAGTCGGGAATGGCTATAAACAGTGATAAGAATAATATTTATGATAGGTTTAGGGGTAGGATAATGATCCCAATTCAAGATACATTGGGTAGAGTAGTAGGATTTACTGGTAGAATTTTACCAGAATATGATGATGGTAAAATGGGAAAATATGTCAACTCACCACAAAATAGTGTTTTTGACAAAAGCAAGGTGTTATTTGGATTGCCTCAAGCTAAATTAACAATCAAATCTAATAATAGAGTTATTCTAGTAGAAGGGCAGATGGATGTAATTATGTCTCATAAGGCTGGTATAAAAGATATAGTGGCAGTCTCAGGAACCGCACTTACTGATAATCATATTACAACTTTATTGAGATATACAAATCAATTCTTTTTAGCCTTCGATAGCGATGATGCTGGTATAAATGCTTGTTTAAGGTCAGCATCATTGATTATACAAAGGGGGGGCGTAGTTAAGGTTGTGCATATTAATGGGGGTAAAGATGCAGCTGATTTAGTTCGAGAGAATCCACAGAATTGGCATTTAGCTGTTAATCAAGCTATGGACTTTATAGATTATTATATTAATTATATAGTTAAAAATATTAGTCCAGAAGATACTCCTGCTAAGAACAAATCTTTACAGAAATTATTAATTTGGATACAAGATATAAGTGATCCTATAACTAAAAACTACTATATTAAAAGAATGTCAGATTTGTTAAATATGTCCGAGAAAGATATTTATAGTAGATTAAAAATTAACCCAAGTGACCCTAGTAATAATCCCATCTCCCAAGCTTCAGAATTACCACTAGTTAGGTTGCAAAAGCAAATTATTTCACTTTTACTTTACAAACCAGAAAATCATGATATTCTTATATTAGAACAGCATCTGTTTACCCAGCCTAAATTAAGAGATATATTTATCAAGTTAAGAGAATATTGTCTAAAAAAACCTCACCAAAGACTAGCTTTAACTGATTGTAGAAAAATATTACCTGATGCTGAATATAAGTTATTGGAAGATCTCTCATTCTCTACTTTATATCAAATGGATCAATTAAATCCATCTGACGATCAGATACAGAATACAATTGAAGAAAGTATTAGATTATTGAAGAGTCAATATAAAAGTCTAGCTAGAAAAACATTGATGAAAAAACTAAAAGAAGCGAAAAAAATAGGAGATTATGATAAAGTTCAAGAAATTCTCAAAAAATATCAATCCCTTACTTAATACCATCTAACTAAATAACCATATGTCAAAATCTATTAAGAAATCTAATAATTCAGCCTTAGATAAAATTATAAAAACTCTTGTATCTCAAGGTAAAATGAGAGGGTTTGTTACTGAGACTGAAATAATGTATGCACTTCCTAACATTGAAGATAATTTAGAACAGTTAGAAGAGGTTTATGAGATATTAAAGGATAAGGGGATTAAAGTACAGGATGAAATGGAGTTTTTGCCTTTGGTCACTGTAGATGGTATAGAAGATACTGATACTCATACTCAGCTAGAAAAATGGGAGGAAGAATTACCAGACCCAGTCAATATTTACTTAAAGGAGATTGGAAATATTCCTCTTTTAAATAAAGAGCAAGAAATATATATATCCAAAAGGGTTTTAGAAGGAGATGAAGATGCAAAAAGAGAGTTAGCTGAAGCTAATTTAAGGCTTGTAGTGTCAATTGCTAAAAAGTATGTTGGGCGTAGTCCAAATCTAACTTTATTAGATTTGATACAAGAAGGGAACCTTGGTTTATTTAAGGCAATAGAAAAATTTGATTACTCTAAAGGTTTTAAATTTTCTACTTATGCTACTTGGTGGATTAGGCAAGCGATTACTAGAGCTTTAGCTGATCAATCTAGAACAATCCGAATCCCTGTACATATGGTGGAGACAATAAATAAGTATTCGCAAGTAGTCCGTAATTTGGTGCAGGAGTTGGGTAGAGAGCCTTTGCCAGAAGAGATTGCAGCAGAGATGGATTTAGAAGTAGATAAGGTGCATCAAATTATTAAGATCAATCAAGACACGATATCTTTGCAAGCCCCTGTGGGAGATGAGGACGGAAGTTCTTTGGGTGATTTTATAGAGGATACTGATTCCTTAAGTCCTACTCAGACAGCAAGTAGAAATCTATTAAGGGAACATTTACAAGAGATTCTAGATGATCTTAATGATAGAGAACAGAAAATATTACAAATGAGATTTGGATTAGAAGATGGAATTACTCATACACTTGAAGAGGTAGGGGCAGAGTTTAATGTGACCAGAGAGCGTATTAGACAGATTGAGGTGAAGGCTTTAGAGAAGATCAGAGAGCATATTAATATTAGAAAGTTAAGAGATTATTAAAATATATCTTGCTAAAACTTTGACAAGATTCTAAATATAAGGTAATATTATTTGTACCATTAAAGAATATGATGCTCAGTAAGCCTATACAATATATTAAGGAAGCTAAGGTAGAAATACAAAAAGTATCTTGGCCAAGTAGAAATAAAGTATTACAATATACTGCAATAGTTGTTATTGTATCATTATTATCTACATTAATATTAGGAGGCTTAGATATTTTCTTTAACAAATTTATTACTAAATTTATTATAAATTAGTTCCTATATATGGCAAAACAACATCCTATTAGCACAGAAAAAAACTGGTATGTTATTCATAGTGTATCAGGTCTAGAAGAGAACGTAGCACAAAATTTAAAAAAAAGAATTGAATCTTTAGGGATGGAAGATTATATATTTGATGTTATTGTTCCAAAGGAAAAGAAAATTAAGGTAAAAAATGGTAAGAGAGTAACCGTAGAGGAAAGAATTTATCCAGGGTACGTATTTGTTGAGATGATAGTTACAGATAATTCTTGGTACGTTGTAAGAAACACTCCAAATGTTACAGGATTTATAGGTGCTGGGACAACTCCTATTCCAGTTTCACCTGATGAAATGAATTTTATTACTAAAAAAACAACCAAAGAAGAGCCTAAATATACATTAAATGTTAATGTAGATGATTTGGTAAAGATTTTAGATGGTCCATTTAAAGATTTTGAGGGCAAGGTATCAGAAGTCGATGAGTCAAAAGGGAAGTTAAAAGTACTTGTTAATATGTTTGGTAGAAATACCCCTGTAGAATTAGATTCTTTACAAATTAAAAAAGTTTAAGATATACCTTATAACTCATTTAAATCAAGTGAGAAAATTTATACGTAATAAACAAGACTTTACTTGTTATCATTGTAATAATATTATCCAAGGAAATGGTTATACTAATCATTGCCCACTTTGTTTATATTCACTTCATGTAGATAATAATCCTGGAGATAGAAATCAGTCATGTAAGGGATTAATGATGCCAGTAGATATTATTACGAAAGGTGGGGAGCCTCACTCTATTGTGCATGAATGTTTGTCTTGTAAAATTAAGAAAAATAATATCATTAGTGATCTAGACTCCATTAATGCAATTATAAAAGTTATGGAATATAAAGTTAGACAAGAAATGATGAAATAGTTCTAAATCAGAATATAAATAAATACACATATGGAATACATAAATCAATTTTTAGCAATAGGAGTAGCTCTATTTAGTGCCACCACAACCTTAATCGTAGGGATATATATATATTTATTTGCATATAAGCTCTCCAATAAAAATTATCTCCCAGCTAAGTATTTTGCATTTACTTGCTTTAGTATATCTAATTGGATTGTTTGGGTCATTATAAATAATGTTTATATATATGAGGTGGGGAGTAGACCTTTAGTATATGTAGCTAATATAGTCATGTATGTTTCATTTATTGCTATTATACAATCTTTAGTTTCCTTTGCCATATCATTCCCTAATAATTTAAAAATATCTATAAATTATAAGTTTCTAAGATATCCCTTTATAATTATTCTATTTTTAATATTGGTTCCAGAATTAGGTATTTTGAGTATAGATTCAAACAAACCTCCTATATTATATAATTCATTCTCATATTATGCACTATCAGTATATACAGCTTCATATCTAATTTTATATTTTAAGATACTAATAGGTAAATATAAGTCTACTATAACAAAAAATGTAAGGAGTAATATTACATTGTTATTAATATCTACAACGCTATCTATGTCTGTAGTTTGTTTTACCAGTATAATAATACCTTTAATAAGTAACAGTGCGAGTCTTGTCTATTTTGGTCCAATATTCACATTGGTTCTTATGGGGGCAGTAATAATAGGAATATTAAGATATGGTTTATTCTACATAAAATTACCAGTAGCTAGTATATTAGTGACTTTAATCATAACACTTATATTGATAATTTTGAGATTTTTAGTTGTAGATAATCTTATTTTAAATCAAGCAAGAATAAGTATTATCTTTATATTTATGTTCGGGTTATTGTATGTTTTTTTAACAAGAGAGATTTATATAGGGTTTAAAAATCAACTCTTATTAGATGCAAAAAAGAAGGAGCTACAGTCTGCCTTAGACTCTAAAAATAACTTTTTAAAGAACTCTTCTCACCAATTTAGGACACCACTGACGGTGATTTTAGGTTATTTGGGTATGATAGTTAGTGGTGAAAATAACAAATATAAGCTCAATAAGATAGCTATAGAAGATTTAAAGAAAACCTATATCAGTGCTCAAAATCTTAATAATATTATTAATGATGTACTCACAGCAAATGATGTTAATACTGGAAAATTTGGAGTAAATATTAAGGACCATATTGATCTAATAGAGTTAATAAACTTAATTATTGATGATAAACAAGAATTATTAGTGAATAAATCTACAAAAGTTAAATTTAAAACCAAAGGAAATAGTACTTTGGCTATGATAGACTGTGCTAAATTTAAGGAGGCGATCAATAATATATTTGATAATGCAATATTTTATGGTAAAGGTAAAGTTGAAATTGTACTGGACTTTACAGATAAGAATTATTTCGAAATATCTATAAAAGATAATGGCGTAGGTATTTCATCTACGGATGCAAAAAGAATATGGAAGAAGTTTGAGCGAGGTAAAAAATCTCCACAGATTAATCCAAATGGATCAGGATTAGGTTTATACTTAGCTAAAAACATAGTATTGAATCATGGGGGGGATATATTCGTTCAATCTGATGGTATTAATAAAGGAAGTACATTTGTCATTCAGCTACCAAAAAATACCAATATTTCGTAAATCTATAATTTAGGAATAGCTTTTTGGATATGGTTGTGCTACAATTACTCTGAAAATGTTACAATATATTTTAATATGTCTAAAAAACTGTATATCACTAGTAATTCAATAGGCTTTAGAAGTGGTCTAAAACATATTTTAAAAGATATCTCTGTTACCATACATAAAGGAGATAAAATTGCTTTAATTGGAGATAACGGTGTTGGAAAAACTACTTTATTAAAAATTATAGCAGGATTCATTAAACCAACTAGAGGTACTCTCGATGAATTAGCTACGGTTTGGTATTTTCCTCAGCTACATTTAGAAATGTTACACTCTAAGCTAAGTATAGCTGAATACCTAGGTAATTTACTAGAAGATTGGTGGGAAGTATTAGATTTATTACAAAGAGATTTCAACGTACAACTTGAAGCCACTAGAGTAATTTCAAGTTTAAGTGGTGGAGAGTTAGTTAAATTACATTTAGCTTTAATTTTTTATATTAAACCACAGGTGTTATTGTTGGATGAACCAACTAATCATTTAGATATTCAAGCCAAAGAATGGCTAATACAAGGTATACAAAATTATCCAGATAGTGTGTTAATAGCTTCTCATGATACATCTTTTTTAGATAGGGTAGTCAATAGAGTTTGGGAATTGGAAGATGGTCTCATTAGAGAGTTTGGAGGCAATGTATCTTTTTATAGGGAACAGAAGAGATTAGAAAATGAAGCTAGACTAAGACGCTATGAAGTAGCTCTAAAAGATAAAAAAAGATTAGATAAATCAATTCAATTAGAAGCTAGAAGACAGGAAAAAAATATGCAGGTTGGGATAAAATCTAGACAAGATAGAAGTGTGTCTCGTATGGATAGAGGTTATTTAAAAAGTAAGGCTGAGGTAAGAGCTGGTCAGAAAAAAATAATGTATGAATCAAGAGTTAAGGAAAATAAGGAATTATTAAACCAACTAGAAACTCAGGTCAAAAGAACAGTTATCTATAATGTAAATCATATTCCCAAACCAAGCACAGAGATTATATTAGAAATTAGAGATGGATTAGTAGAGGTTAATAAGAATAAACTTATACAAAAAATTAGATTTACTTTAAATGAGTCAGACAGGATAGCCATTCTAGGAGCTAATGGAGCCGGTAAAAGTCAGTTATTAAGGATGATTCATCAAAGAAAATTATCATCTGGACAACTTAATATTAGTGACAAAACTAATATAGTTTATATGGATCAAACTTATAATATAGTAAATCCAAAACTAACTATATTAGAAAATATGAGAGTTTATAATCCAAAGGCCTCTACAGTTTCCATCAGACAAAAGTTAAGAGAGTTTCTATTTTGGGACGATTATCAAGTTAATCAATTAGCTAGTGATTTATCAGGAGGACAAGTGGCTAGATTGGCATTTGCCATGATTAGTTTGAGTGTAGTAGATATTTTATTACTCGATGAACCAACCAATAATCTTGATATATCAACTCAAGACGCTATTATCCAGGGGCTGAGGAATTATACAGGGACATTGTTAGTGGTATCTCATTCATTGGATTTCCTTGAGAGAATAGGTATAGAAGAAGTTTATTGTATATCTCAAAATCAATTAGTATTGCATCCATATAAGATCAAAGATTCCAGATTTCATAGTAAATTACTGCAAATCTTGGGAAAAGGAGTGATGTAACAGTAAAACTATCCTCTTCTACTAGAGTTAAACTGAGAAGTAAGTCTCTATAACTAAATCAGTCAAGCATAGTAGAGAAGCAGTTAGTGTATATGGATAAGCTCTCTACTTTACTACTATATAAATGCCTTCTGGTGAGGTGAATTTGAGTCTGATGTAAGTTAAATAAACCATGCTCCCATCTCCCAATGTCTTTATTACATATCTATACTCTACAAACACTTGACGAAATCATATATATAGTTTATAATAGGCAAGAGTATGTTTGACTCGACCTTGTTTTTATTAAGTTAAACAATAATAATTAAATACACTTCTATGGCAACAGAGAAATATGAACGCACAAAACCCCATGTAAACGTTGGAACTATTGGACACGTTGACCATGGGAAAACTACTTTGACCGCTGCTATTCTTAATGTTTTAAACTTAAAAGGTAATAAAGTTACCAAGAAAGCTGTTAATGAAATTGATGCTGCTCCTGAGGAAAAAGCAAGAGGAATTACTATTGCTGTAGCTCATGTTGAGTATGAATCAGATACTAGACATTATGCTCATATTGACTGTCCAGGACATGCTGACTATATCAAAAACATGATTACTGGGGCCGCCCAAATGGACGGAGCTATTTTAGTTGTTTCTGCAGCTGATGGGCCTATGCCTCAGACTCGTGAGCATATTTTGTTAGCAAATCAAATTGGAGTGCCTCAAATTGTTGTGTTCTTAAATAAAGTAGATCAAGTTGATGACCCAGAGTTAGTAGAATTAGTTGAGGTAGAAGTAAGAGAGTTATTGAGTAAATATGACTTTGATGGAGATAATGCTATGATTGTTAAGGGATCAGCCCTTAAAGCTCTTGAGACTACTGATGTTAATTCAGCAGATGCAAAGCCTATCTTAGAACTTATTGATGCTTTAGATCAAGCTATACCAGAGCCGGTAAGAGAAATAGAACAAGACTTCTTGATGCCTATTGAAGATATATTCTCTATTGAAGGTCGAGGAACAGTTGTTACGGGAAGAATTGAAAAAGGAATTATTAAGGTAAACTCTGAAGTAGAAATAGTTGGTCTTAGAGATACTCAGAAAACAGTTGTTACTGGAGTTGAAATGTTTAAAAAGCTTCTAGACGAAGGAATGGCTGGAGACAATGTCGGTCTTCTTCTTAGAGGTATTAAAAAAGAAGATGTAGAGAGAGGTCAGGTTCTTGCTAAAGTTGGATCTATTACCCCTCATACAGAATTTGAAGCTGAGGTATATGTATTGACCAAAGAAGAAGGAGGAAGACACACTCCATTTGTATCAGGATATAAACCACAATTCTATATTAGAACTACAGATGTTACTGGGGAAATTACTTTACCAGAAGGTTCAGAGTTAGTTATGCCAGGAGACACTGTTACTGTAAAAGTTTCATTGGTAGCTCCTATCGCTCTTAGTGATCAGCAAAGATTTGCTATTCGTGAGGGAGGACATACAGTTGGAGCTGGAGTTGTAACTAAAATTATTAAATAATCTCTCCATAAGAAAAAGCTATGTCATCTAAAAAAGAAGAGTATAAGTCTATAATTAGGATCAAGATCAAAGCTTATGATTATAAGATTGCTGATCAATCCGCAGTACAAATCATCAATACTGCTTTAAAATTTGGAGCTAATGCTGTAGGTCCTATTCCATTACCTACTTCTATCAAGAAGTATACAGTTTTGAAGTCTACCTTTGTGCATAAAGATTCTAGAGATCAGTTTGAGCTGAGAGTACATAAAAGACTTATAGATATTGCAGAGCCAAATTCTAAGGTGATTGACGCTTTGATGAATCTAAACCTGCCAGTGGGAGTAGATATATCCATTAAGTATTTGAATTAGTAGTTAAGATGAGAGTATAAGTATGAAGTTTTCGTTTGCTAAAAAGATTGGAATGACTCAGATTTTTCAGGAAGGTAAAGTTGTGCCTGTTACTAAGGTGCAGCTTTACTCAGATGTGAAAATACAATCTCTCATCAAATCTGATAAAAATGGATATAATGCTGTTCAAGTTGGAGCTAAATACGTTAAGAAAGTAAAAGACTCAGTTCAGCCTAAGCTACTAAAAGAGATTAGGTTAAATGACTTACCAGAATTAGAAGTAGGATCTACTCTAGATATATCTCAATATGAAGTTGGTGATATGGTGACTATTAAGGGAGTGTCTAAAGGTAAGGGATTTGCCGGAGTTGTTAAAAGACACAATTTTTCTGGAGCTAATGCTACTCATGGTACTAAGCATACTGAGAGAGCAGGAGGATCTATTGGTTCAGGATATCCAGAGCATGTTTTAAAAGGTCGTAAAATGCCTGGTAGAGCTGGATTTAAAGCTCAAACTCTTAAGGAAATTAAAATAGTAGACATTGATGTTGAAAATAATCAATTATTATTAAAGGGTTCAATCCCAGGACCTAATAATGGATTATTACAAATTGTTGGTTAGATAATTATATGAAGATTCAGGTATTTAATAATAAAGGTGACAAAAAAGAGCAGTATGAATTGCCTACAGATATTTTTGGTTTAGATGTAAATAAGGACTTGGTCCATCAAGTTTATAGATATCAGATCTTAAATACTCTTTATCCTGTAGCTCATACCAAAGATAGGTCTGAGGTTCGTGGAGGAGGAAAAAAACCTTGGAAACAGAAAGGTACAGGTAGAGCTCGTCATGGATCTACTAGATCACCAATTTGGAGAACTGGAGGAGTTACATTTGGACCTACTAGTTTAAGAAATTTTGCTATATCTATTAATAAAAAAATGAAGAGAAAAGCTTTGTTTATGGCTTTGTCATCTAGGGTAGCAGAAAATAAGTTTATTCTATTAGATGAATTTTCTTTATCTGAGATGAAGACTAAAAAAGCTTTGTCAATTCTAGACAATCTTAATCTTAACTCAGCTAAGACATTACTAGTTTTTGATAGAAAAGATAAAAATGTCGAAAAATCTTTTTCTAATATTCCTAATATTTCTTTAATCCCTTCTGATTCATTAAATTTGGTAGATATTTTAAAAAATGATAAAATTTTAACTGATATATCAGCAGTTGAGACAATCAAGGATATTTATAAGAGCTAATTCTCAAGATATGGCAAAGAAGAAAGAATTAAATAATGAATCAGTACAAGAAATCAGACATAATGTTAAGTCTTATCAAGTTTTGATTAAACCTATAATTACTGAAAAAAGCTACTCACTATTTCAGAATAGAAAGTACTCATTTCAAGTTAATGCAGACTCAAGCAAACAAGAGATTGCAAAAGCTGTAGAATTATTGTATAATGTAAAAGTTTTACAAGTTAGAGTTATAAATGTTAAGCCTAAGAATATATTTGTCAGAGGTAAAAAAGGAAAAACAAGTAGCTACAAAAAAGCTATTGTATCTCTACAAGAAGGATATAGTATCACTATTTAGTATATATGATTAAACACCGTAAACCTACCACTCCAGGAAGAAGAAAAAGCTCAGTAGTTAATTACAGAGCTACATTAACTAAGACTACTCCAGAAAAGTCTCTATTATCTCCAATTAACTCTATGTCAGGTAGAAACTCTAGGGGAGTAATTACAGTTAGACATAAAGGAGGAAGAAATAAGAGAATGTATAGATTAGTAGATTTTAAGCAGAAAAGATTAGATATAGATGCTATTGTTAAGTCTATTGAGTATGATCCAAATCGATCAGGATTTATTGCTCTGATTAACTATACTGATGGAATTAAGTCTTATATTTTAGCTCCAGCTAAATTAGAAGTTGGTCAAAGATTAATCTTTAGTAAACAAGCTCCGTTAGTTATAGGAAATAGATTGACTTTAGAGTATATTCCAGTTGGAACTGAAATATATAATTTAGAGTTATTCCCAGGTAAGGGAGGTCAAATTATTAGATCAGCTGGAAGTGCAGGACAAGTTTTAGCTGTAGAAGAAAACTATGCACTTGTAAAATTACCTTCAGGGGAAGTAAGAAAAGTACATAAAACAGTTTATGCTAGCATTGGTAGAGTTAGCAATGAAAGTCATATGTTAGAGAACATTGGAAAAGCTGGTAGAAATAGATGGAAAGGAGTCAGACCAGCGGTTCGAGGAAGTGCTATGAACCCAGTTGACCATCCACATGGAGGAGGAGAAGGAAGGCAACCAATTGGATTAAAATCACCTAAAACTCCTTGGGGTAAAATTGCTCTTGGTAAAAAAACTCGTAAGAAGAATAAAGCCAGCAACAAGTTTATTATAAGTAGAAGAAAATAAGTATAAGTATATGTCAAGAAGTCTCAAAAAAGGTCCCTATATTGATGAAAAACTTATTTCCAAAGTTTCAGCTTTGAAACCAGGAGATTCTACTATTATTAAAACTTGGGCTCGTCATAGTACAATCAGTCCAGAAATGGTTGGATTTACTTTTGGAGTTCATAATGGTAAAACCCATATCCCAGTATATGTAAAAGAGGATATGGTTGGTCATAAACTAGGTGAATTCTCACCAACTCGTAAGTTTATTGGTCATGGAGGAAAGAAAGCTAAATAGTATCTTTATGGAATGGAATGCAACTCTTAAAAATCTCAGAATAAGCCCAAGAAAAACTCGTCTTGTAGCTGATGCTGTTCGTGGTAAATCAGTTCGAGAAGCTATTTTGATTTTGGATACTATTCATAAAAAATCTAGTCTTCCGATTAAGAAATTAATTCAATCTGCTGTAGCTAATGCTAAAAAACAAGATTCAGTCTTAGAATCTCAGCTTAAGATTAATTCTATTTATGTAGATGCAGGGATGACTTTGAAGAGATTCAGACCTAGAGCCTTTGGAAGAGCTTATACAATTCGTAAAAGAAGTTCACATGTTAACTTGACCTTAGGAGAATTAGATATTGTTAAGAAGAGAAAAGCTAAATCTGAATCTAAAAACTCTACAGAGTTAAAATCAGAGAATAAAGTTGTAGATTCAAAACCAGTTGTAGATAAAGGTACCAAAAAGACTACATCTACTAAAAAATCTATAAAAGCCAAGCCAGTTACTAAGAAGAAAAAAGTTAGCGATAAATAATTTATATATATGGGAAATAAGGTTTCAGCAAATTTATATAGACTAGGGGTTACAAAGAATTGGAATTCTCGTTGGTTTGGTACTGCACGTAATTTACCAAAAGATTTACAACAAGATTCCAAGATTCGTAAATTTATCAATAAAACTTTACCAAAATCAGGTATTAGTCACATTGATATTGAGAGAAGCCCTAGACTTATAAATATTATTATACATACTTCTAGAGCCGGGATGATTATCGGAAGAGGAGGTGCTGGAATAGAAGCTCTCAAAAAGAATATCAAGCAATTGATAGGTACTCAAATTGACCTAAGATTAACTGTAGAGGAAATCAAAAATCCAAATGAGAATGCCTCTATTATAGGAGAAAATATCGCTGAGCAATTGGAGAAAAGAATCCCCTTTAGAAGAGTCTTAAAACAAACTATAGATAATGTCTCTCAAAGCCATAATGTTAAAGGTGTTAAAATATTGCTAAGTGGTAGATTAGACGGTGCTGAGATGTCTAGATCTGAATATTTAACTAAAGGAAAAATTCCTTTAGCTACTCTTAGAGCCAATATAGACTTTGCTAAAAAGACAGCATACACTAAGTATGGAACTACAGGGATTAAAGTTTGGGTATACAAGGGAGATGTAGTAGATGATGAGAAAAATTAATTAACTTAAGACTAGGATTATGTTATTAGCACCACGAAAGACCAAGCATAGAAAAGTTCATAAGGGTAAACCTTCTGATAAATTAACTTCCGCTTCTAGAGGTATAGATTTAGCTTTTGGATCTTATGGTCTTAAAGCAACTGAAGCTAAATGGATTACTGCTAGACAAATTGAGTCAGCTAGAAGAGCTATTACTAGATATACTTCCCGAGGAGGTAAAGTGTGGATTAGAATTTTTCCTCATAAGCCAATTACTGCAAAAAGTGCAGAAGTAGGTATGGGAAAAGGTAAGGGAGCTGTTGATCACTATGTAGCTAATCTTAAGGCAGGTAAAATTTTATTTGAGATTGACGGAGTCTCTCAAGAAGTAGCAGCTGAAGCTTTACGACGAGCAGGAGCTAAATTACCAGTTAAAACTAAATTTATTAGTAAAGACTAGCAAAAAAGCTTGACTAATTACTAAAAATTAGATATAATACACACTATGCTATATTAATGCATTAAGAAGAACACAGTTTATGAGTAAAAAGGTTTATAATAACAAGTCACAACAAGAATTACAAAACATTTTATCTGAAAAACAGTTAGAATTAGGTAAGTTAGTGTTTGTAAAAAGTGACCCTTCTCAAAAAGCTAGTGGCTCATCTATGCAAGTACTAAGAAGAGATATCGCAAGAATTAAAACATTATTGAATCAATCATCTAAATAATTATGTCCGATAATAATACTACAACATCTAAGACAGTAAATAAGAGAACTTTGAAAGGAAAGGTTGTTTCTACTGCTATGCAAAAAACTGTAGTTGTGGCTGTCAATAAGACTAAATTAGATCCTTTGTATAAAAAAAGATATACAGTTACTAAAAAATATAAAGCTCATAATGAGAACAATCTTATTAAAGTTGGGGATGAGGTAGTGATTAGAGAGTCTAAACCTTTATCTAAGCATAAGAGATGGATAGTAATATAATAGTATGATTCAGAAAGAGACTAAATTAAAAGTAGCTGATAACTCAGGAGCAAAAATAATAGAGTGCTTCAATGTTTTAGGTGGTACTCGAAAAAGATATGCTCAATTAGGAGATATTATTGTAGCTTCTGTTAAAAGTGCCGAACCAAGAGCTACTGTAAAAAAAGGAGATGTAGTAAAAGCTGTTATTGTAAGACAATGCAAAGAATATCGTAGAGCAGATGGTTCTTATATTAGATTTAGTGAAAATGCTGCTGTTATTGTAAACAATGCTAAAGATCCAGTTGGAACTCGTGTTTTTGGACCAATTGCTCGAGAAATTAGAGAAGCTGGATATATGAAAATAGTATCATTAGCCCCAGAGGTATTGTAATTAGAATAAGAATATGAAGATTCGTAAAGATGACATTGTAGAGGTTATAACCGGAAAAGATAAAGGTAAGCAAGGTAAGGTGCTTGAAGTCTTGCCTTCCCGAAATCGAGTTCGTGTAGAGGGAGTTATGTTGGTTAAAAAACATCAAAAGCCTCGTCAAAATGGAGAGATCGGAACTATTATTGAGAAGCCATCTACAATTCATATTTCTAATGTTGCATTTGTAGATAAAGAAACTTCTACCAAAACTAAAGTTTCTTATAAACTATTAGAGGGTAAAAAAGTAAGATTTAGTCGTAAATTGAATAAAGAATTGTAATATGTTGAGTTTAAAAGAACGCTATCAAGATAGTTTGAAACCAGAATTGATGAAAGAATTTCATATCAATAATGTTTTAGCTGCACCTAAAATTGAGAAAATCACAATTAATGTTGGAACTGGTAAGAACTTCCGTGATGTACAAAAATTTGAGAAGGTAAAGGCAGTTTTAACAACTATCGCAGCTCAGCAACCTGTCTCAGTTGCAGCTAAGAGTTCTATTGCTCAATTTAAAACTAGAAAGGGTATGACTATTGCTTTGAAAGTTACCCTAAGAGGTAATAGAATGTATGATTTCCTAGACAGGTTAATTAGTATTGCTCTTCCTAGAACAAGAGATTTTCAAGGAATAGAGTCTACTAAAATTGATTCTAAGGGAAATGTTAACTTTGGTATCAAAGAGCAGATTATTTTCCCTGAGTTATCTAATGAAGAGTTAGGAATTAACTTTGGATTACAGATTAATATTACAATCTCTAACTCCAATAGAGAAAAGAGTCTTTATTTATTAAAATCAATGGGGTTCCCATTTAAGCAATAATATTATAGATATGGCAACAGAAGCACACATTGCAAAATCTAAGAAGAAGCAGAAATTTATGACCAGAGGTGTAAATAGATGTTTTAGCTGTGGAAGACATAGAGGATATATGAGAGATTTTGGATTATGTAGAATTTGTTTTAGAGAAATGGTTTCTCAAGGAATGATCCCTGGTGTTAAAAAATCTAGTTGGTAATTATAAAATATATGAATATTTCAGATCCTATTGCAGACATGTTAACCAGAATTCGTAATGCTCAGCTTGTAAACAAGAGAGAGGTAGCTATTCCTTACTCAAACCTTAAGTTTGAAATTGCTAAGTTATTAAAGACTAAAAAATTTGTGTCAGCCGTAGTTAAACAAGAACAAGATGGTGACTTCCCTATACTATTAATTACTCTCAAAAAAGATGGTATTAAGGGTATAGATAGAGTAAGTAAACCAGGTAGAAGAGTTTATCTAAAAGCTCAAGAATTACCTACTCAATTTAAATATGGTCGAGGAACTGTGGTAGTCTCAACATCTAAGGGTATTATTGATGCTAATACTGCTAAAAAAGAAAAGTTGGGCGGAGAAATTATCTGTCAAATTTGGTAATAAAGTAAATATAAGATTATGTCAAGAGTAGGTAAGAAGCCAATTCAAATTCCAAAAGGAGTTACAATCGTATTAGAAAACGATATACTTAATGTTACGGGTCCAAAAGGAACTTTATCTCAAGTAGTTTCTCATCCAGTTTCCTTTGAAATAGGCGATGGAGAAGTGTTTGTAACTCCAAAAGAACAGATTAAAAATATTAGTGCTTTTTGGGGATTATATAGAGCTTTACTTCAGAACATGATTATAGGAGTTACTGAAGGATTTACTAAGAAGCTAAGAATAGAAGGAGTGGGATATAGAGTTACACTACAAGGTCAAACTTTAGTTTTGAATTTAGGATATTCTCACCCTATTGAAGTATCTGCTCCAGAAGGTATAACATTTGAAGTAGAAAAGAATACAATTTCAGTTAAAGGAATAAATAAGGAGTTAGTAGGACAAGTTTCAGCTGATATTAGAGCTAAAAGACCTCCAGAACCATATAAAGGTAAGGGAGTTAGATATGATGATGAATTTGTAAGAATGAAGGTTGGTAAGAAGACTTCATCCTAAGGCCTTGAAGTATTAATTAAAATATGGTATAGTATTGTTTATAATGTATATAGTATGAAAGAAATTTTGGACAAACAGAGGAGATTAGCAAGAAGAAAAGTTAGAGTTAGAGGTAAAATCTCAGGAACATCTACTATTCCTAGATTAGCTGTATCAAAGAGTAATACTAGTATTTATGCACAGTTAATAGATGATGTTAAAGGTGTTACTTTGGTTGGATTACATAGCAAGTCAATCTCTCAAGGTAAAACTATCACTATGCATTTATCTGAGCAATTAGGTCAAAAACTAGCAGAAATTGCTCTTCAAAAAAATATTCATAGGGCAGTTTTTGATAGAAGGGGGCGAAAATATACAGGTAAAATTGCAGCTTTTGCCGAGGGAGCTCGTAAATCAGGGTTAAGAGTTTAATAATTATGTCAAAGAATCAACAACAATCACGACAGCCAGAAAAAAGAGAGTATGATCACAAGGTCCTAGATATAGCTAGAGTAGCCCGTGTTATGGCTGGGGGAAGACGTTTTTCATTTAGAGCTACTGTCGTAATAGGTGATAGAAATGGTAAAGTAGGCGTTGGTATGGGTAAGGGTGCTGATACAGCTATTGCTATAGACAAAGCTATAAACGCTGCTAAGAAAAAATTAATTAAGATTAATATCGAGACAGGTACAGTAGCTGTAGACTCAACTGCTAAATTTGGTAGTGCTAGTGTAATTATAAAGCCAGCTAAAGAAGGAAAGGGAATTGTAGCAGGAGGAGCTATTAGAACAGTTGTTGATTTAGTTGGAATTAAAAATATTACAGCTAAGATGTTAGGTAGTAACAATAAGCTTAATAATGCTAGAGCTACTGTTAAAGCTTTATTAAAGACTCAATAATATGTATATTCACACATTATCTTCAAATTTATCTCAAAAGTCTCGTAAGCGAATTGGTCGTGGTGGAAAAAGAGGTACTTATAGTGGAAAAGGTCAAAAAGGACAAAAGTCTAGGTCAGGAGCTAAAATATCTCCTTTATTTACAGGAGGTAGTGCAGCTTTAGCTGGACAAGGAAGTCGAGTTATTCATAAAAAGCGAGGACAGTCACCAGTACAAGGTCACCACAAAGTTACTAATGTAAAAAATAAAACTTCTTATAAAATTTTAAAAATTAGCAAAATTGCTGAAATATTTGATAATGGATCAACTATAAACAAAGAATCCTTAATAGAAGCTAAGTTAATTACTTCATCAAATATTAAGGTCAAGATACTAGGAAATACAGATCAAGTAATTGATAAAAAATTTATTTTTGAGGGTGTAGCGCTATCAAAAAACGTAAATAATCTATATACTAAATAAAAGTTTATACATTAATTTTTTATTTAGTATATAAATTTAATATAGAAAAGATGTCAATATGAAAAGATGGCTCTATATAGCTAAAATTCCAGAATTAAGAAATAAATTATTATTGGTCTTTGCTTTATTAATTATATATAGATTAATCGCTTCTGTCCCTATACCAGCTATAGATACAGATAAAATTAAATCTTTTGCGGAATCAAATCAAATTTTTGGTTTATTGGATATATTTTCTGGGGGAGGTTTTTCTAACTTCTCATTAGTTGCTTTAGGAGTTGGCCCATATATAACTGCCTCTATTATAATGCAGTTATTTACTATGGTCATCCCTTCTCTAAATAGGCTTTATAAAGAAGAGGGAGAGCAAGGAAGGCAAATTTTTAATCAATATACTAGAATGTTAACTTTGCCTCTAGCAGTAGTTCAATCTATGTCTACGCTTACATTGTTAAGGAGTCAAAGTATAATACAGGATATTACAAGTTTACAGGTAATCACAGTTATCGCATTGATGACAGCTGGTACAATGGGATTAATGTGGATAGGGGAATTAATTACTAATCAAAAAGTTGGGAATGGGATATCTTTGATTATTTTTGCGGGTATAATTGCTAGTTTACCAACTACTATTAAGCAATTTATAATAAACTTTGATCAGTCTAACCTACCAATCTATCTATTATACATATTCATTACTGTATCAGTTATATATTCTATAGTGTTGATCACAGAAGGACAGCGAAATATCCCTATCTCTTATAGTAAGAAGTCCAGAGGAGCATTAATTAATACACAGGTAGACACTTATTTACCTATTAAAGTCAATCAAGCAGGAGTCATGCCTATTATATTTGCTGTGTCTTTAGTTTTATTTCCTCAAGTAATTGCTAATTTGCTGTTACAGAGTAATATAAGTTGGGTCAAAGATATTGCTTCCAATATTAATATGTTTTTATCTAATCAAGCTGCTTATGCAAGTATATATTTTGTTCTAGTGCTAGTATTTACCTATGTATATACTGCTATAGTATTCGAGCCAAAAGCGGTAGCTGAAAACTTACAAAAACAAGGAGGTTTTGTAACCGGGATAAGACCGGGAGAAAAAACTGCTGAATATCTAAAATATGTATCTAATCGAATCATACTATTTGGAGCTATATTTTTAGGTGTGATAGCTGTGTTACCATTTATCATGACTGGATTTACTGGTAATCAATCTTTAGCTATTGGAGGGACATCACTGTTGATTGTGGTATCGGTTATTTTGGAGACTATGAAACAAATAGACTCACAGATTGTAGTAAGAGACTATGATTCTCTATAAATATTTATCCACTAAAAAGGAGGCTAGACAAATTAAATTATTTAAACTATAATTAAAATAGATAATAGATAAACTAATAAATATGAAAAATATATATAAATTAATTGGAACTATAGTTTTATCTTTTAATCTAGTTGTTCCAAATTTGGTGCTAATAGCTCAAGAAAGTTCTGTAACATCTATTTTAAATGATAATTTAGATAGCTCGGGGCTGAATCAGGGGCAGTTGGTAAATTGTTTTGATACATATAAATTTCAAAATATAGATATCAGTTCAGGACTATCTCAGTCTATCTATAATCCTGGAGATATGGTAGAGATAAGTGCTGATATATTTAATAAAAATACATATCCCATTATAGATGCGGAGGTAAGAGCTAAAATACTTAAAAGTCACCCAAATCCAGTAGAGGATAGAGCTAAGTATATAACCATAGATGATATCATTTTAAAAGATAATTTAATATTAAAGCCAAATGAAAGCTATAATTTAAAGTATGACTATTTTATTCCGGTAGATGCTACAGGAGGAGATTATATAGTTCAATATTATATATATAATCAAGATAGATTTAATTTAGCAGGATTGTCTTTTACAGAAGACGTTGTAGGCAATATTACAAGCTTTAGTGTTGAAGGTAAATTTAGTGATATATATTTAGACAAAACTAATATTACCGTAGACGGGAAGATTCATAATAGTAGAGGATTTATGACTCAGCATGAAAGTAATAAGAATATTCCAGTTAAACTTCCTTTAATAAACTCTACTAGTGAAAATCAAGAAATGGAAGTTAGTTACAAATTATATAAATGGGATTCCATATTAGAAAATAATTTTATCAAAGAGGAAAAGCAAGTTGTTATTGTAAATGCAAATAGTAAGTTAAGTTTAGAATATAACATAGAAGCTCAAGAAGAACCTGTATATTATTTGGTTATTACAGCTAAAAAATATGGAGAGTTAGCTGAGTCTACAGCAAAGAAACAAACAATGGCCCATATAAGGTTTGCTATAGAAGGTGAGAATAAACCAAGAATTAATTGGGTAGGTTTAGATAAATATCCATTTAAGAAGGGAGATGAAGTTCAGTTAGTGGTCTGTGCACATAATACAAGTAATAGTACTGATTTAGGTCCAATTAGAATATTAAGTGTAGTTAGAGATATTAGAGGTAGAATACTAACTAGAGTAGATTATGAAGGAAAAATGTTGTCAGCTGTAAGTGGTTTGTCTAATACATTTAAAGTAGATAGAAGTCTTAATATAGTTAATATAGAGACAAGTATATATAACTCTAATAATGAATTAGTAGATAATATAAAGACAACATATAATTGTAAGGATATCAATCCAGAACTGTGTAGTGATGAATCTAATTTTTGGAATATATTTATTACAATTATAAGTATTATAGGAATATCTGCAGGAGTTGTTATGTTTATAAGGTATAATAAGTTAAAAAAATAAAAATATGAGAATTAAAAATATATACTCAATAATAGTAGCTATATTCTCAATAGGGTTAATTTTTATACCTAATAATATAACTAAGGCAGAGTTTAGAGCTGGTGTAGGAACTGGGAGTATAGGTATAGTTTGTGGTGGGAGTGGTTGTGGATCAGATCAAGGTAAGTTACAGTTAGTTGGATATGTGGGACAAGTTGGTATATCTGTATACAGTAGACCATTTAACTTTATAAGATCAGATAACGGTACAGGATTAATTCATAATGACAATGTCCCAAATGGTACTCAATTAAATTTTTTTCCTTATGGAAATGCTTATGGAAGTTGGTGGGTATCTGGTGGTGGATATGATACGCCGGATATGAACGGTATAGAGTATTTAGTACCTGGAGCTAAAACTAACATTGGAAATGGTAGAATTAGTGTTCAACCTCCAGTTACGAATAATCCTATATCTATTATAGGCAATGGAGCTGTTACGTGTAATGGAGCTATATGTTCTACAACTAAGGAAGGACCTGCCTCAATTACAGTTAAATTTCCAGGAGGTTCAGCAGGAGCAACTTCGGCTCCTAAATATCCAGATCAGTCTGATAGATGTAAGCAGACTCAGAAGGTATGTAGAAATGTTAGTGTAGGTGGGGGAGAAGTTACAAATGCAGTTTGTAAATATAATGAATGTAGGGATGGACAAAGAGGTTGTTACTCATTTACACCCATTAGTTGTTCCTGTCCAAATGGTGGAGAATTAGACTCTATAATTTCAGTTGTTGGAAAACCTGGTAATTTGGGTGGTGATGCTTACCAAAAACAATGGATATGTAGATCAGCCCCTCAAAAGACACAGGTTTGCGAAGACAAAAAGGTGGAGGTAGGTGATTGTGGACAAGATACAGAAAATATATCTTACTCCGAACACAGTACTACTATTAATTTTACAGTTATAAAATCTAATTCAGCCCCTATAGTAAATTATACTACTACAAACGAGATTAGCTTTAATACTGCTAAGGCTAATTGGACATATAGAGACAATGAAGGAGATACTCAGGTTAATGCTCATGTACAACTAGCTACTGACCCAGGATTTAATAATATAGTCTTTAATAAGAGTCAAGCAGGAGCAAGTACTAGTTTTAATTTATCTGGCTTGAGACCAGGGACAACCTACTATCCAAGAGTACGAGCACAAGACTCTATGAATATATGGAGTGATTGGTCAAATGGTCCTTCTTTTACAACAATCTCCAATACTTCACCTAGTATAGCTGACTTTACGTGTGGAGTAAGTAAAGTTTTAGATACTCAATCTAGATATAATACAGTAAAATTAAACTGGAACTATACAGGAAAAGATACTGATGGACTGATTTTAACAACTAGATATAAAAAATTATCACAATCTATATGGTCTGAAAATACTTTTGGTGCAGCTAACTCAGGTACTACAATTCAAGGAGGTCTAGAAGCTGGACAAAATTATCAGTTTCAAATCTCTATTACAGATAAATATAATGCTAATATTAGAAATCAAATTAAAGATTGTGGGAATGTAAATATTGATCCATATCCAGAACCTCAAGTGACATTTACCTTGAGTAATGGAAATAAAACATCAACAGCTCAAAAAGGAGGTACTTTAACCATAGGGCAGAGTGACGGAGCATTATCTTCATGGAATATAACAGATACTTTTGGACTAATAGATAATAGTTGTAGTATTAAGACTACTAATATATCTGGAGGAGTGAATGCTCAGATATTTAATAGATCTGGATTAGGGTTTAATATTACAGATTTACCAGGACAGAATATTCCAAAAGTTCTACAAGATTTAGAATATAGAGTTAATCTAAAGTGTGAAGGTAAGGCTGGATTTAGAGGTGTAGATGAGAATATAAGCTTAAAAATAGTATCTATTCCTACAGTAAGCTGTAGTTTAGACAAAAGAGTGTTAGACAGCAGTAACTCTGAGGTTAACCTAACTGCTAATATAGGAAATGTATCAGGTCCTTATGAATTTAAGATAGGTAAAAATATAGGAGAATCTCCTATTGATTCAGGTACTATAACTTCAATTACTAATAATCAATCTGTATTAAATAGGACATTGAGCTATAGTGGATTTTCTTTTGGAAGATATCGTCCATGGGTCGAAATTAAGTCAAAATCTGGTCAAACAGTATTCCAAAATTGTGGCCTAATAACTAATTTTGGAGATAGTAAGATAAAGGAGGTTAACCCTTAAAGTAAATACCTGATTAAATAATAAAAAGAGTATGATTAACAAATACTCTTTTTATTATTTTTAATATTTACATTATCTCTCTGATATAGTATAAATGATATATAATCTAAATAACATCTTGTCTTCTGAAATAGAGGTATAAAACCAGAGATATAGAAAAGGCAATCATTGCAGCTATAAAGAAAGCTAGATTATTATCCAAGAAATCCATTCTGGCGTTTATTCCTAGTAGACCAATAAATAATGTAGATGGAGCTAAAGTCGTTGAGAAAGTAGTTAAAGTTTTAATATTTTTATTTAATTTATGAGAAAGTAGGGTTTGATTCGTCTGGTCAAAGGCTTCAATAGCTTCTTTCAAATTCTCTGTAATATTCCATATATGAATATTGGTAGAAATAATATCTGTTATACTTTTTGATTTAGCTATATTATCAGGAAAATATTTAGGTAATAATTTAATAGATGAATCAATCACTGATTTATGTAGTCTAATAGTTTTACGAAAATCTAGTACATCTCTTTTAACAATAGATATCTCTGAAATCATATTTTTTTCATTACCTTTGAAAATTTCCTCTTCTATAAAGTCTATTTTTTCAGCAATTCTATTGAGTGGAGTCATGCAAGAAGATAACATTTTCTCAATTAAATGTACATATAAATCAACTGGACTATTAAATTTAGAAGTATTTCCTTCTATATGTGACATCATAGTGTTTATAAAATGTACATCATAACTGTGAGATGTAACAAAGAAACCTGGGCTTAGAATACAGTCTATCTCTACTGCTTGATTTTTTCTCAATTTTTTATCATATAGTGGGTAATGTAATATTACCGCCATATAATCAGGGAATTCCTCTAGTCTTTGTAAGTGAATTGGTGACTTTAAGATCTGCTCAGTTGAGTTTTTAAGATTAATTATAGCGTCTAAGTTATCTAAATCAGTTTGAATTTCTGGATTAATATCTATCCAAACAAAAGATGAGAATTGAATTTTTTTCATATATGTATTAAACTATTCATAATACTAGTGTATCAATTTTAGCCAAAAAGTCAAGATTATTATGTTTAAAACACAATATAACAAATTAACTCCAATGAGGATAGATAAATTTTTAACTGAATTTTTACAAAATTTTTCAAGAAAATATATCCAAGATCTTATTCTAGATGGGGCTGTATCTAAGAACTCTAAAATAGTCAATAAGCCAAAAGAGATGGTGGCTCTAGGTGATATTATAATTATTAATACTTTGGCTATAAAAGAAAAAGATATTGAGTCTCAAGAATTAAAATTAATTAAAGAAGATTTATTTGATAGTGTAAAAATAGTTTTTGAACATCCAGACTTTTTAATTATAGATAAGCCAGCAGGACTATTAGTGCATAGAACTAATAATCTAAATTCTTATTCTTTAGTAGATTTTTTAATAAAAAAATATCCAGAGATAGAAGGGGTGGTAGATTCTAATCAATCACAAGAAGCTAACTTACAACACAGGTATGGCATAGTGCATCGTATAGATAAAGATACCAGTGGATTATTAATTGTTGCTCGTAATAAGGATGCCTTATTTAAATTAAAACATTTATTTAAAAATAGACAAGTATATAAAGAATATACTTGTCTTGTCAGGGGTGTCATAAAAGATTCTCATGATCATATAAAATATCCTATTACTAGATCTAGATTAGATCATACTAAGAGAATAGCAGTAGTTAGTCCTAAGCAATCTAAAGATCAACAAAGAGTAGCTCATACTGAATATTGGGTTTTAGAGCGTCATAAAGAAAGCACATTATTAAAAGTAGTTATACACACAGGAAGAACTCATCAAATCAGAGTACATACTCAAGCTATAGGGCATCCTATAATCGGAGATAAAGTATATGGAGGTAAATTAGAGAGACAAGATCAAAAAGTATTAAATAGACAGTTTCTACATGCTAGTAAATTGAATTTCATTTATTCAAATCAAGAATATGAATTTTATTCTGATTTGCCAGAAGATTTGCAACTTTATCTCAAGCAAGTAGTTTAGAAATATGTTATAATAGTTTAGTAGAATAAATAATCTGATTATATATGAAAAATAGAATACTAGTGACAGGAGGAGCAGGTTTTATGGGGTCATATTTTATTAAATATTTAATTTCTAAGCATCCTTATGTTGAGATAATTAATTTAGATGCCTTAACTTATGCTGGGAATTTGGACAATCTCAATACTTTAACAGATAATGGTAGATATGAATTTGTTCAAGGAGATATTACAGATATCAATTTATTGGATAAAATTGTTCAAGAACATAATATTGAATTAATTGTAAACTTTGCAGCTGAGACTCATGTAGATAATTCTATCCAATCTCCATTACAAGCTGTGAGAAGCAATGTTATGGGAGTGGCTACAATTTTGGAAATTGTGAGAAAATATAATATAGAATTATTACAAATTAGTACGGATGAAGTTTTTGGAACTACTGATAAAGATTCTTTTACAGAAGATTCTCCGTTTGCCCCTAACAGCCCTTATTCAGCTGGAAAAGCTGGTGGCGATTTATTGTGTAGAGCTTATTATGAAACCTATGGTACTAAGGTTATTGTTACACATAGCTGTAATGTTATGGGCCCAAATCAATACCCTGAAAAGCTAATTCCTTTAGCCATTACCAACTTAATAGAAGGTAAAAAAATTCCATTATATGGTGATGGACTTAATGTAAGAGAGTGGATTTATGTAGAGGATCATTCTAGGGCAATAGAATATATTATAGAACACGGAACTCAAGGGGAGGTATACAATATTGGTACTGGAAACGAATTAACTAATTTAGATCTTATAAGTAAGTTACTACATAATATGCAAAAGGAGGGTGAGGATAAAATTGAATATGTAAAGGATAGACCAGGACATGATAGGAGGTATTCTATTAATAGTAATAAGCTAAGAAGTCTGGGATGGAGTCCATATTTTAATTTTGATACTGCTTTAAATAAAACTATAGATTGGTATCGTGAGAATCAGGATTGGTGGCAAAAATTAAAATATAATAAATAATATTTATATTATGAAAGGACTAATTGCAGCAGGAGGTAAGGGAACTAGATTGAGACCTATTACTACTAATCGTAATAAACATACCATTCCCTTAGCCAATCAAAGCATGATTGAATTAGCAGTTAAAAAACTAATCGAGGCTGGGATCAAGGATATTGGTATTATAATTAATATTGACGATACAGAGTTAGAGCCAATTTTGGGTGATGGTGCTCAATATGGGGTTAAGATAAGTTATATTGAGCAGATTGGAGGAGCACTAGGAGTAGCTCATGTGATTAAGGTGGCCAGAGATTTTTTACAGGATGATGACTTTGTATTTTATTTAGGGGATAATATAATTTTAGGAGATGTCAAAGACTTTATAAATAATTTTTATAATCAAAAATTAAATGCTCTTTTAGCACTGTCTCAAGTTAAGGATCCAGAAAGATTCGGGGTGCCCAGAATTGAAGACAATAGAATTATAGAGGTTATTGAAAAACCACAAAACCCACCCAGTCAATACGCAGTTGCAGGTATATATATTTATGATAAGAATATTCATCAAATTATAGATAATTTATCGCCAAGTTACAGAGGTGAATATGAAATATCTGACGCTCATACTGAATTAATTAAACAAGGTTTTCAGGTAGGGTACTCTGAAATTACAGGTTGGTGGAAAGATACAGGTAAGCCACAGGATTTATTAGAGGGAAATCAGTTATTATTATCTCAAATTAATAATTCTAATATTCAAGGTGAAATAGATATCAATAGTACTATAGAAGGTATCGTCACAATAGAAAAAGGTGCTCAAGTTAAGGGTAATAGTTTTATCCGTGGACCAGTAGTAATAGGAGAAAATTCTATCATTGAGGATAGTTATATTGGACCTTATACTTCTATAGGGTATGACTGTAAAATAAAAAATTCAGAAATTGAGCACTCTCTATTAATGAATAATATTACTATTCATAGTTCAAAGAGAATAGTAGATAGTATTCTAGGTAATAGTGTTATTATTACAGATAAAGAAAGCACTTTTCCTAAGGGACATAAATTGGTTATTGGAGATAACTCACAAGTAGAATTATAAACTTATAATATTATGAAAATAAGAAAAGCAATTATCACAGTAGCTGGATTTGGAACCAGATTTTTACCAGCAACTAAGGCTCAGCCAAAGGCTATGCTTCCATTAGTAGATAAGCCTATTGTTCAATATTTAGTAGAGGAGGCCGTCAAAGCTGGAATAGAACAAATTATATTTGTAACAGGTAAGGGAAAACGAGCTATTGAAGATCATTTTGACTCTCATTTTGAATTAGAGTATTTATTAGAGCAAAAAGGTAAAGAGGAGGTTTTGAGTCAAGTTAGGGGAATCTCTGATATGGCTGAATTTTTCTTTGTAAGACAAAAATACGCTCGTGGTAATGGAGATGCAGTATTGGCAACAAGAAGCTTTATAGGAAATGAGCCATGTGCAGTTTTATTTGAAGATGATATAGTTGACTCAGATGTCCCAGCTATTAGTCAGTTGATAGATATTTATAATAAATATCAGGACCCAGTTATTGCTTTGACCAGAGTTCCACATTCTGAAGTTTCAAAATATGGAATTATTGAGGGGGCACAGATAAATGATAGATTATTTGAGATTAATAAATTTGTAGAAAAACCAAAGCCAGTAGATACAAAATCTAATTTAGCAGTAATTGGTAAATATATTATAACTCCAGCAGTTTTTGATAAACTAGAGCAAATGAAAGATTCAGTTACTGGAGAACTTGGACTAGATAATGCTTTTATAGAAATTTTGAAAACAAACCCTTTATATGGCTATGAAATAGAGGGACAAAGATATGACTGTGGAGATAAATTAGGATATATTCAGGCCGTAATAGACTTTAGTCTAAATCATCCAGAAATAGGTGATAAAGTTAAAGCCCATATTAAGGACATAAAACTTTGATCCATATAAAATACTTTTAGGTATCATAAATAAACATTTACAATGTCCGAAAGGTTTTTGAGGCTATAAATTGATAGTTTCCCAGCTCTTTACGATCCAGAAGATTTTCTTTGATTCATAAATCTTTACTCTATTTCTATTTTGTCCACATCTTGAATTATAGGTGATGGGTATGGGTGAGGAGAGGAGTATGTCATAGTCCACCCTGTCTAGATGTGAATTAGAGTCGTAAACACCCGCTCTGCGGGCACCCTCGCTAGTGAGGGACAGGTTATCCGAGCTTTTTATCTACCTTTGGAGGAAGTACTTGAGATAGACCCAAGGTCTGGGAAAAAAGGGGGGTAGGTTTCAGGTTGAGTTTGAGAGTCTAAGCCAAATCTACCTCCGCCACTTCGCGCCACCTCCTCCAAAGGAGGACAGAAAAACAAAATACAGCCGACTAAGAAGTCACTCCTAAGAAAAACATGTCGGTTAGGTCGCCGACTCTACTAAGGTACAGATACTCCGTAGCTATTATATAAAATTTTTTCTTCTAGTGGATATGGGTGGACTTGAACCACCGACCTGTCGCTTATAAGACGACTGCTCTAACCAGCTGAGCTACACATCCTTATAGTACTAGTATATCATAAAATAATATGAAAATGCTAGTACTTATATTTTAACTTTCTTCTTTTGATTGAGTTTCACTATCCTCTGATTGAGTACGAGTTCCATTCATCAAAGCTTCGAATTCTGCTCTTTCAATAGTTTCATTTTTAATCAATTCTTGGGCCAGTAATTCTAATTTGTCTCTGTTATCAGAGAGAGTTTTCTTACAAGTTTTATAGGCTTGATCTATGATAGACTTTACCTCATCATCAATTTCTTGTAAAGTTTTTTCACTATGATTGGTGATTTCTCCAGTTCGGTTATTCCTATAGTCAGAATAATGTATTGGTCCTAATTTACTCATTCCATAGTATCTGACATACTGTTCAGCAATTTGAGTTAATTGCTGTATATCATTGGAGGCTCCAGTGGTCATCTCTCCGAATATCATTTCCTCAGCTACATATCCTCCGAGAGCTACTGCCATATCTGCTTCAAAGTGTGATCTAGAGATAAATCTTCTATCTTCAGTTGGCATTTTGAGGGTATATCCTCCAGCTCTTCCTCGAGGAATAATAGTTACTTTCTGAATAGGGTCAGATTGTTCTAAGAAATGTCCTGTGACGGCATGTCCTGCCTCATGATAAGCTACAATTTTCTTTTCTTTCTCGCTAATTACTCGGCTTTTTCTCTCTGGTCCCATCAAGACTTTATCTATAGACATTAGGATATTCTCTTCAGATACAGTCTTTTTATTCTGTCTAGCACTTAGAATAGCCGCTTCATTTAATAGATTAGATAAGTCTGCTCCAGAGAATCCTGGGGTCCTCTCAGCTATAGTTCTTAGGTTTACTTTTTTCTCTAGGGGTTTTCCTTTGGCATGTACTTTTAGAATTTGCTCTCTCTCTTTAATATCTGGTAAATCTAAAGTCACTCTTCTATCAAATCTACCAGGTCTCATTAGAGCTGAGTCTAGTACATCCGGTCTATTGGTAGCGGCTAATACTATTAGTCCTTTATTTGCTTCAAAACCATCCATTTCTACTAAAATCTGATTTAAAGTCTGTTCTCTTTCATCATTTCCTCCACCTACTCCAGTTCCTCTGGATCTTCCAACTGCATCTAATTCATCTATAAATATAAGAGCAGGGGAGTTCTTTTCAGCTGTTTTGAATAAATCTCGAATACGACTAGCTCCTACTCCGACAAACATTTCTACAAACTCAGATCCAGAAGTAAAGAAGAAGGGTACCTCTGCTTCATTTGCTACCGCTCTAGCCAGTAAGGTTTTTCCTGTTCCTGGCGGACCTACCAACAAAACTCCTTTTGGGATTTTAGCTCCAATATCCGTATACTTTTGAGGGTTTTTTAAAAATTCTACAATTTCTGATAATTCCTCTTTAGCCTCTTTGAGGCCAGCTACATCAGCAAAGGTTATCATTTTTTTACGGTCTTTATCTGGCATAATTACTTTTGCCATAGATCGTCCAAACATCATCGCTTGAGCATTCCCTTTCTGTGCTTGTCTTAATGAAAACCAAAGCAATCCTCCGATTAGCAAAATAGGGAATAATAGGTTTAAGAATATGGATAGAGCTAAACTACTTCCTTCATTATTCTGGACTTCAATTTTAAGGTTTTTGACTTTTTCTTCAGATACTCCATATGCTTGTAGAGACTCTATAAATGTACCCGAAGGTTCTTTCTGAGCTTCTTTGATATTATTATCTTTAAGGGTAGCCTTAATATTGTTATTAGATACTACTATGGAGGTAATATTATCATTTTGAATATCTTGTACTATATCTGAAAGTGCTACTTTACTAACTTTATTCCCATTTTGAGTCATTAAATACCCAAATATTACTATAATAGCCAAAATCGATAACAGTCCGGAGAGAATGTTTTTTGTAAATTTTTTCATATAGCAAATTGAGTTTAATTTATTTATGCAAGAGTAAGACTGATTCTGTGTTCTTCAGGGTCTACGGATAAGACTTTGAATTTCATGCTAGAACCTTCTTTTAAAGCTGTATATTTAGGACGATCTTTTTCAATTTCGGAGTTATGTACAAGTCCTCGTACTTCTGGATCTAATTGTACAAATATACCAAAGTGATTCATTTTAGCAACCTGTCCATCTATAATTTGATCAACTTTAAATTTTTCAGCTATTTTATTCCAAGGATCTTCAGTTAAAGCTTTTATAGAGAGAGAAATTTTCCCGTTTACAATCTCAATAACTTGGGCCTTGACCTTATCTCCCTCCTTGTATAAGTCTCTAGGATTTTCTACTAACTGCCAAGATAGTTCAGAGATATGGACCAAACCTTCTAATTTGTGACCATCTTTACCAAATTTCATAAATACTCCAAAGTCTACTACTCCAGTTACTTCTCCTTCTACTGTATCTCCTTTTTCATAACTATTGACAAGGTTCATCTCCTCATTTTTGCGAGCAGCTTTTTCAGATACAATTAATTTATTTTCTTCTCTATTTACATTTATAATAGTTACTCTAAATATTTCACCAGTATATTCTTTTAATCTTCCTAAGATTTTAGTTTTATCTCCACCGTCAACTCTTGGGTAATGGTCATAGGCAAGTTGAGATACTGGTAAAAATCCATTAATTCCATTGATATTAATTAATAGACCTCCTTTATTAGCATCGATTATTTTGACATCTACAGGCTCTTCGGAAGCTTGTTTTGATAATAAGTCTTCCCATACCTTATCTTCAGAAGCTTGTTTTAGGGATAGTTCTATATACCCATCTTCAGTATTAGTAGTAATTACAGTAGCAGTTACGTCATCACCTTTTTTTAAAGTTTTGATAGTCCCAAAACCGTCATGTAGCTCTTCTCCTAATACTACTCCAGTCCCAATAGGTCCTAAATCAATATACATTGCATTAGTTCCAATATCTAATACTTTACCTTGTATATCTTCTCCAGCTACAGGTAAATTTAGAGGGTTCTTTTGGAGTAAAGCCTCCATTACATTGTTATCTTTTGCCATAGTTTTATAAATTGTCCAAAATTAGTTAATAATGAGATATATTATGATGCATTTCATAACTACAAAATGAAGGCACAATAATCTAATATGAATTATACTATAAAAATCTTATTTTTACAAGGGCTATTGTGGGTGCAGGAGGGCTCGAACCTCCGACCAAAAGATTAAGAGTCTTCTGCTCTACCAACTGAGCTATGCACCCCTTTGTATAATACTATTATAATGATTTTTATTAAAAAAGCAATATTTTAGATAGTGCGTATATATTTTATAGAAAGTTTGGCATAATATAGTGTTATATGTTATAATAATTTTGCATTAAAAATATATATAAATTATGAAATTAAAAAATGAATTTGTAATTGCAATAGCTGGGAAAGCGGGGCAGGGGGTTCTTAGTATGGGTGATTTTATACAGCATATTGTGCAAAATCTAGGTCTATATAGTTTTGTATGGGTAGATTATCCTAGTTTGATTAAAGGAGGTCATAATGTGGTTTTTATTAGAATCTCTGACAACCCAATCTATACTCCAGTAGAATATATTAACTATCTAATTGCACTGGATGCTGAAAGTGTAGAGATCCATTGGGATGAAATTGTTAATCAAGGAGTGTTGATTTATGATAGTGACGTTGTTAAGAAGGCAATTAGCCAAAAAACAACTAAAGATCAAGTCTTCTTTGGCGTGGGAGTTCCTTTTAATTCTATCTCTAGGGCTATAAATAAATCTACTCGCTATGCTAATACAGTTGCTATCGCCACTTTACATTATGTTTTAGGTTGGGAATTGGGTGTTTATGCTAAAGTTTTAGATAAAAAATTCAAGAAAAAGAGTCAACAAATCATCGATGACAATATATTAGCTATGAAGCAGGGCTATGAGTATGCTCAAGATAATTATGATAATATTTTCGTACATAGATTGTCTAATGGCAATGCCAAACCATATTATTCAATTAATGGTAGTCAAGCTCTAGCTTTTGGAGCTATTAAAGCTGGAGTTAAGTTTACAGCTGCCTATCCAATGACTCCGGCCACCCCAATTTTTGATCATTTGGCTAGCAATGCTGATAAATATGGCATTATTGCAAAGCAAGCAGAAGATGAGATATCAGCTATCTGTATGACTGTCGGTGCTTCTTATGCTGGAGCAAGAGCTTTGACTATGTCGTCAGGGGGAGGCTTCTCTTTAATGGTAGAGGCGGTTGGATTAGCTGGTATTACTGAAACCCCTCTAGTGGTAGTAAACGCTATGAGAGGTGGTCCTAGTACTGGACTACCTACGAAGACAGAACAGTCAGATCTAAGATTTGTCCTACATGCTTCTCAGGGAGAATTTCCTAGAGTAGTATTAGCTCCAGGGGATAGTGTCGAATTATATCAGCTTATACAAGAGGCCTTTAATTTAGCTGAGCTATATCAATTACCTGTTATGCTTCTGACAGATAAATATTTAGCTACTTCGCAAATGATATTTCCTAAAGACACTGATCTAGATGCTATTTCAATAGATAGAGGTATTCTTATTAATAGTCAAAAAGAATTAGGCTCAGGTGAAAAGTATGCAAGATATATGTTTACTAAAGATGGAGTTTCTCCGCGAGCTTTACCTGGGGCCAAGGGGATAGCTTTTCATAGTGGTTCAGACGAGCATAATGAATATGGTGAGATATGTGAGGACTCACAGAATAGAGTCAAAATGATGAATAAAAGAATGCAAAAAGAAAAAAGTTTATTGTCACTTGTCCCAAAACCAAATTTATATGGAAATTCAAATGCAGATATTACCTTGATCAGTTGGGGTTCTACCAAATGGGCGGCTATAGAGGCTGTAGAGATATTAGCAGAACATAATATCATAGCTAATGTTATACATTTTAATTATATTTATCCGTTTAATATACCAAAGACTCAACCTCTATTAAATAAGATAAAAAGGGCTGTAGTTGTTGAAAATAATGCTACGGGTCAGTTTGCTGGTCTTCTGAAGCAGTATTTTAATTTTGAGCCAGAGCACTCATTGTTGAAATATGACGGACATCCATTTTACCCAGCAGAAATTGCTAAAATTATTCGTAATCAAATGTTTTAAGATATGAAATCAAAAAAAGACTTATCCCAGCATTATACTCAATCAACTCCAAACTGGTGTCCAGGATGTGGTAATTATGGAATTTGGGTAGCTTTAAAAAATGCTTTACAGGAATTAAAATTACCAGCTCATAAAGTAGTTCTTGTAGGAGATATAGGTTGTTCAGGTAAATTAGCTTATTGGACTGATTATAATGGTTTTGCTGGTTTGCATGGAAGATCAATTCCTATTGCTGAAGGAGTAAAAATGGCAAACTCAGACTTAACTGTGATTGTAATTGGAGGAGACGGAGGTTTGTTAGGAGAAGGGTTACAGCACTTTTTACATGCTTGTAGAAGAAATGTAAATATTGCAGTAATTCTTCATAATAATCAGGTATATGGGTTGACTACGGGACAAACTTCACCAACATCTGATCCTGGATATCAGAGTTCTACGACACCAGAAGGATCTTATGAAACACCGCTCAATCCATCATTATTAGCTTTGACAGCTCAAGCTACCTTTGTCTCAGCTGGATTTGCTGGTAATACAACCCACTTATCTCAAATTATAAAATCTGCTATATTGCATCCTGGATTTGCTCTTGTAGATGTGTATCAGCCTTGCGTGACATATAATTATATCAATACCTATGAATATTACTCTAAAAGGGTATATGATATAACTACCACTCCTTATAAGCCAGATAATAGATTTAGAGCTATGAAAAAATCTATGGAAATTGAAGGTGGTAAAAAATTTCCAATAGGAATACTGTTTCAAGACATTGATAAACCTTCTCTACAATCGAATATTCAGAATAGATCTACTCCACTAGTTAAACAATCCATTCAGAATATATCAGTTAAGTCTTTATTTGAACAAGATTAAATTTAAACTATGTCAGTCAAAATAGGTAGTGTTGTAATAGATACATTTAGTAAGAAAGAAGTTATTCAGAAAATTCATAAATCGATTCAAAAAAGAAAACCCATACAAGTAGTGACTCCTTACTCAGAGTTTATAGTGGAGGCTGAATATAACTTAGCTTTTAGAGAAGCTTTAAACTCTAGTGAAATTAGAGTTCCCGATGGAATAGGAATACTATGGGCAGGAGCTTACTTAGCTCGTAAATGGGAAAATTTATTCTTATCTTTATTAGGAATTGTGAATAGAGATATTAAACTTTATTCGGTTTTCACAGAAAAAATTAGTGGCTCAGATTTGATTTATGATGTCCTAGATTTAGCTCATCAAAATAAAAATAGAGTTTATCTCTTAGGTGGTGAAGGAGAAACACCAGAAAAAGTAAAATCATATATATTACAGAATTATCCTAGAATACATATTGTAGGTACATATTCAGATAAAATTACTTTAGGAGATACAACTTTATATCAGAAAATTTTGGATAGTCAGTCTGAGATTGTTTTGATAGCTATGTCTTATCCAAAGCAAGAAATTTTAGGTTCTCAATTAAAACAATATTTTATAGATCACAATCATCAAGGGGTTATAATGTGTCTAGGTGGAACATTTGACTTTCTAGCTGGAGTAAGGCAAAGAGCTCCTAAATGGATACAAAAATTAGGCTTAGAGTGGCTGTATAGGCTAGCTCAGCAACCAAAAAGAATCAGAAGAATTTATAAAGCCATTGTAGAGTTTACTATGCTGATTAAAAAATACAGAGTTTATATTGACAAAACTAAGAAATATAAGGTATAATTGTTAGAAGTTAAGTAATTATAGCATATATGGCAGTACCTAAGAAGAGACATAATCATAGTAGAACTGGGAAAAATCGCTCTCACCATGCTTTAAAACAAGTAGAGGCTAGGGTAAGGGGAGTATCTCATCGTCTAAAAAAGTTTTTAACTAGAACTAACGGTTAGTTTTTATATATTGTAATTATAAAAATAAGTTCATAAATAAAAAAAATATGGCAAATCGGCACCTTATGAGGTCAGTAGCAATGCAAACACTTTATCAAATAGATGTATCTGATCTGTGGGAAAGAGAAAATTTATGGGATATTATTCAAGAGTCATTGCATCGTTTGTCTGAGGGTGTAGAAGATATTTCTTATATTAAAGAGGTTATATCTGGGGTGTTACAGAATAAAGAGAAGATAGATCAATCTATAACTAAATATGCGACTGGTTGGATTGTAGACACTATTGCTCCAGTGGAGAGAAGTATTTTGAGATTAGCTATTTATGAAATTGAATATTACAATGATAAAGATATACCTCCAAAAGTAGCAATCAATGAGGCTATTGAACTAGCTAAGGCCTTTAGTGGCCCAGTAGCTGGTAAATTTGTTAACGGAGTACTAGGAGGTTTGTATAAAGATAAAATACAGTCCTAAATATGTTTGAATTAGAAGAGTTGCAGGCTAAGATAAGGTATAAATTTCGTAATATAAATTTACTTATACAAGCTCTGACACATAGGTCTTACTTGAATGAAAATCCGAGCTTTACTCTAGGACATAATGAAAGACTGGAATTCTATGGAGATGCAATTCTGGAGGATATAGTAACAGCTTATTTGTTTCATAATTACACTGATAAAAACGAAGGAGAATTAACAAATTTAAGAGCAGCTTTAGTAAAAGGAGAAAATCTAGCTAAAGTAGCTGATAAAATTGATTTAGATAAGTATTTAAATATTTCCAAAGGTGAGAAAAATGACCCCATAGCTAAATCTTATATTACAGCTAATGCCATTGAGGCTATTATAGCAGCCTTAAGATTAGACGGAGGTTATGAAATAGCTCAAAAGTTTATAGAAAATTTTATTATCCCTGATTTAGATTATATAATTAGAGAACAAACCTTTATTGATGCAAAAAGTTTATTACAAGAAAAAGCTCAAGAAAAGTTTGGAATAACTCCAACTTATCAAGTCATTGCTGAGGAAGGCCCAGATCATAATAAAATCTTTGAGGTATCTGTTGTAATAGGAGAAAAGAAATATGCCAATGGGCGGGGTAGTTCCAAACAAAAAGCTGAGCAAGAAGCTGCTAAAAAAGCTCTCGATAAAATCTAAAATATGCATATAGGTTATGATATAGATGGAGTTTTAACTAAAAGAGATTATACTCATGTATCTAGGCTGGGGGTAAGAGGTTTGTTTGTTATAGTCCAAAAATACTTTCCTCATATTATAGAAAATTGGACATTAAGTCAGCCATTACAAGATGATATAGACATTGCACGAGAAATAGCATCTAAGAATACTATTTCGATTATTACAGCTAGACCTGAGTCAATGAAGTCATATACAGCACAATGGCTGAAGAATATTGCTAAAATAGAATATGATAACCTATATTGTGTCGGACTTAAGAGTGGGTTTTCTGATAGAAAATTAAAATTAGCTCAGGAATTAGAAATAGATGTTTTCTTAGATGACACCTCAGAGACGGTAAATTTGTTTGAAGCGAATGGAATTCAGGCCCATAAATTTGAGACTTGGCAAGACGTAAAAACATATCTTAAAAAATTATGACTATTATAGAGGGATTTATTTTAGGTTTAGTACAGGGCATTACTGAAGTTCTACCAATCTCAAGTACAGCTCACTTAATTCTAGCTCAAAAATTGATGGGGCTTAAGAATATTTCCTTATCTTTTGATGTTATGATGAACTTTGGTAGTTTAATTGCTATTATAATTTATTTTTGGGATATTTGGTTGGACATAATAGTAGGAGTATTAAACTTTTGTAAAATAAAGGGCAGTGTCTGGTTAGCAGATAAGCCTAATATAAAGCCATATATCCCTAGATTTAATAAGATAGAAACAGCCTATTCTACAGATACTGAATTTTATAAGAGCTCTTTAAAGTCTTTTCAATTAGCTTTATTCTTAGCTTTAGCTACTATCCCAGCTCTTGTAATTGGATATTTTTTCAAAGATTGGATTGAAGATACTGCTAGAACTACTTTAGTTATAGCCATAGCTCTTATTATAGGGGGTATTATTTTAGGTATTACAGATTCTTTAGCTACACAAAAATATAAATTGTCTACACTCAGTCCAATTAAGATTTTAATTATAGGTTTATTTCAGGTATTGTCTTTAATACCAGGATTCTCAAGAACAGGTTCAACTATGACAGGAGCTTTATTAGTGGGACTCAATCGTAAAGATAGTGCTGCTTTTGCTTTTTTGTTAGGTGCTCCAGTAATTTTATTAGCTACTATTGCGACTTTACCAGAATTTATAGCCGAATATAAATACTCTATTTCAAGTTTAGTCGCTTTTATTACTTCTGGGATTGTGACTTATGTAACAATTCATATTTTGTATCATCTTATACAGAAGCAATCCTTTAAGATTTTTGTTGCTTATCGTATAATTCTTGGTATACTATTATTAATTGCAGTTTATAATAATATCTTATGAAAACAATAGTCTTTAATTGGAAAATGAATCCTACTTCCGTAGAACAGGTAGGTAAAATATTAGATACAATCATAGCTCAGAGTAATATAGTAGGAAGATCAGAACTTGTAATTTTACCACCTAGTATATATTTTAACTTTTTACAAGAAAGGCAATCAACATTATTAGCCTCTATAGGAGCCCAAGATATAGCTGAATTTAGTGGTGGAGCTTATACAGGACAATTATCAGCTGAAATGTTAGTTAATTTAGGTATAGAATATGCTCTGATTGGCCATTCAGAAACTAGAAAATACCAGCATTATACCAGTCAGAATATAGTTAATAAACTTAATCAAGCTCTTCAATATAATTTAACACCTATACTATGTGTTGGCTATGAAGAAAATCCACAAAACAATGAAATCAATATCGACTTAATCAAGCAAGATCTATATGAAATCATAGAACCAAATCGAGAGTTATTGGTAGACAAAACCATCCTTATAGCCTATGAGCCAATTTGGGCTATCGGTACTGGTATTACCCCTAGTCTTGAGAGTATAGAGACAGTCAGTATATTTATAAAAAAAACTTTACAAGACATTATACCTAGTCATCTGGATACAACAGTCAATATTCTCTATGGAGGTAGTGTTAATAAAGATAATATAGAAGAATTAAAATCAATAGTAAGTATCCAAGGTTTCCTGATAGGAGGAGCATCACTTGATATAGATCAAATTCCTAAGTTTTTAAGTTAAGGTGCTAAAATACAATGTCATCGGTTTGGGTAGCGTAATATTTATGTACAGTATAATTGAGTATTTTACATAAAAACTATACACTTTAGTTAAAATATGCTATTTTATATTTATATAATTATAACTTTTATAATATGAAAATAGATATTATTACTCAAACTCAAGATAATACAGATTACCGTAAGGTAATTGCTACTGGAGCTGACAGTCAACTTGTGCTTATGAATTTACAACCAGGTGATGATATCGGTGAGGAAGTGTACGGAGAAGTTGATCAGATTACTGTTGTTGTAGACGGGACTGGTAGATTGGAGATGCCTGGTGAAGATGGTCCAATTGAAGTAGGGGATTTGATTTTTGCCCCAGCCGGAGTTCGACATAATATTATCAATGACTCTGAAGGAGAATTAAAACTATATACTATTTATGCCCCTCCCGAATATGAACCTGGAGATGTACAAGAGAAAGATGAAGATGAGTCAGAAATTAACGAGATAGAGGATGAGTTAAATGTATATGATGAATAAAATATATGCATATACTTATCATAGAAGATGAGATTGATATTGCAGATACTCTCAAAATTTATTTAGAGAAGCAAGGTTATGCTGTAGATGTAAAATATGATGGTAATCAAGGTTTTTCAGCTTTAAAATTAAACCAATATGATTGTTGTATATTAGATTTGAATTTACCAGGTAAAGACGGGATGGAGATTATTCAGGATATTAGAGAGGCTGGGAATATTATTCCAATTATTATGCTTACAGCCAGATCTCAAATTTATGATAAATTAGATGGATTTAGACATGGAGCGGATGATTATATAACTAAACCCTTTCATTTAGCTGAGGTTGTGGCTAGGATTGAGGCTGTTATTAGAAGGTTTTCAGACAATAAAAATTATAATTTATATCTAGCTGAATATGAAATTTTACCACAGCAGAATAAAGTTATTAAAAATAGTAAGGAAATTGAACTTTCAACTAAAGAAATGCGATTATTAGAATATTTAATACGTAACCAAAATCGTATAGTTTCGGCTGAGGAGTTATTAGAACATGTTTGGGATAATTCAGTAGATATATTCTCAGATACTGTCAAAACTCATATCAAAACTCTCAGAAAAAAGCTAGATCCTGATAAAAAAATAATCAAAACTATTAAAGGTAAAGGCTATGGAATTTTATAAATTTTTTCACATTATTTTCACCTAGTATGATCTATAGTTAATATAGAATCATTAATTTGATTCAATATTAACTAAGGGTAAAAATATGAGATACCAGAAACATTTTGTCCAAAATAAGGTTCGGGTACTCGGTGACATCCTAAGTAGAATAAGTCTAAGTAATCAAAAGCATATTCTAGGTCAACACATCATTCACAAAAAAGATGGTGTCCAAAGAGTACTCAAAGGCAAACGCATGGCATACTAGACATAGCCCATATGCTAGATAAGTTTAATATCTACACTATATAGCTCTTTTTCGACACATTATAATTACAATAATATCTTATATGTTAAGATAGATACTTTCCTAGGTGGGAAGAAGAGAAAATAGAGAAGGTCGATCTTTCTCTGTTTTCTGTGTTATAATACTTTTAATATGATGCACTATATTCATACATTACAATTTAGACTAACAATGTACTATACAGGTTTGTTTGTATTGTTAAGTTTAATTATAATTATAACTCTGAATATTTTGGTAGTTAGATATTATCAAAGAACGGAATTAGGTATAGATGGATTATCAGAATATAGTTCAGTTTTTTCAGAATTAAGAGACACTGAATTTTCACAAGATAAATTTATTGAGGTTATTCGAGAAATTCGCCAAAGTGATTTATCCACAATTCGAAGGAGTTCATTTTTTATATTTGCAATTCTAGTAGGATTATCTTTAGTAGGTGGTAATGCTATATCAGCTCAAGTATTAAGCCCGATTAAAGATATTAATAGGCAAATTAAAGCTATTCAGGCTGAGTCAATGGATAAAATAGTGTATCCTCATTTGGATGAGGAATTACAGGATTTAATTTCAGCTATCAATGAAATGTTGGCAAGATTAGGTAAAAGTTTCCGCTCGCAAAGAGAATTTATAGAATACGCCTCTCATGAGTTAAAAACTCCTCTTTCGGTTATGATGGCAAAAACAGATTTAATTTTATCAGATTCTAATCTAAGTTCTGAGCATATATCTTTAATCAAAGATATACAGTCCAAAATAGACTATTTAAATGATTTGATTGAAGATTTGTCATTATTATCTCTGTCTAAAGAGCATTTACAATTTGAAGCTGGGAATATGCAGACTATTTTGGATAATATCTTAAATAATGTAGCTAGCAAATCTAAAGCCAAAAATATTAAAATCAATTTAATAGGTAATAATTTAGATAAAAAAATTAAAATAGTCCCAATTTTAATTACTCAGGCAGTAGAAAATATAGTTGAAAATGCTATTCAATATTCTAAAGAAAATGCCTCTATAGAAATTGAATCTAAATTACACAAAAATTTCTTAACTGTTAATATCAGAGATACAGGTATTGGTATCCCAGAAGATTTGATACATAGAATATTTGATAAATTTTATAGAGTAGATAGCTCTAGATCAAGATATACTGGAGGTAGAGGATTAGGGCTTACTTTGACAAAAGCAATTATAGAATTACATAATGGTACAATAAAAGTAAAATCTGAGGAGGGAGTAGGTACTGTATTTACTCTACATATTCCAATTGGTTAAACTATTTAGTGAGTAATAATTTAATCATGAGAATTAAGAAAAAAATAATTGAGTTAATTACCACTATTGTAGCTCCAGTAGGAATATTTATTAAAAAAGATAAGATAATTCCAGATATTATGCTAATTAAGGCAATAATTATAGCTAAAAAAATTGTATTTTGAAAACTCTTAGATATTTGTAGGCTTGAGCTAGCTGGTAAAATCAATAGAGCTGAGACTAATAGAGCTCCTGCTAGCTTTATACTCATAATAACAGTAATAGCTGTGATTATAGAAAATAAAATGTCTAAAGTGTTTACGGCTAGACCACTAATCTTAGCTTGTTCAGGATTAAATGAGATTGCCATAAATTCCTGATAGAATAATATTATTATAGACAATACTATAACAGACCCGATTATGACAAAAATTAATTCTGATTGATTTATGGATAAAATATTTCCAAATAAATAACTAAAAATATCTATATTAAAACCAGTAGCAATACTAGATAAAATAACACCAGTAGCAAGACCCAATGAAGCAAGGATTCCAATAATAGCATCTCCTTCTATAATATGCTTTCGAGTCAGGGCATAGATAATAAGTGAGGCTATAACCACAAAAGGGATGGCTATAATTAAAGGATAAACTCCAAACAAAATCCCTAAGGCAATAGCTCCAAAACTAATATGAGCTAGCCCATCTCCAATTAAGGACATTTTTCGTAAAACCAAAAAAACTCCCAATACGGCACATACAACTCCTAAAAATAGACCAGCAATAATAGCTTTCTCTACAAATTGATATTGTAAGATTGTAAATAGAGTATTCATATTAATGTTGATGGCAAATTAGATGCTTGTTTTCCTCTCCTAAATATTTACTCATTATCTCAGATTCACAAATAGAATTAAAATCCCCCCAAAATATAACTTTTTTATCTAGTAAAAGTAATTTTTGAGCATAATTCCCGATATCATTCATATCATGAGTGACCAATATTATAGCTACTCCTTGTTGGTGTAATTTGGTAATTTGTTTGTAAAATACCTGTCTAATCTCAGCATCTAGGGCATTGGTAGGCTCATCTAAAATCAAAAGTTTGGGTTTAGAGACTAAAGCTTTAGCTAACCAAACTCTTTGTTTTTGTCCTCCAGATAAATCATGAATTGAGACCTTGGCAAGATGAGCTATTTCTAATTCTGCTAAAGTTTCATTCACTAGCTGTATAGAGTTCTGGTCTAATATTCTAGGCCAGTTCAGAGTTGAAATTAGTCCCATAGATACAATCTCTTCTACTGTGGCTGGGAATTGATGAGAATATTGATTCAAAGATTGAGGTACATAACCAATATATTGCCAATTTTTAAATGTATTAAGTGGCTTATCCCAGAGTTTAATCTCTCCTTTGTAAGTATTTAAATTAAGTAAAGTTTTGATTAAAGTAGATTTTCCAGCTCCATTAGGACCTGCAATACCAATAAAGTCACTTTGATAAATATCAAGATTGATATCATCTAGGACTGTCAAAGTATTAAACTGAACAGATAGATTACGAATAGATATAATTGGATTTTTCATATTATAAATATTATAGCATTTATTTGCACTCAAGACCAATACTTAAATTATCTAGATTTTTATTCATTATGTCAATGAAGCTAGTCTTTGTTTTGAATTGTTCAGAACTAATGTTATGAGCTCCATTTAATTCAAGCACAGGTACTCCAGTTTCTGATGAAATAGTGTTAGCAATTCTAGGTTCAATTAATTCTTCACTAAAAATAGCTTTGGCCTTATTCTTTTTAACTGCTTCCACTAATTTGGCTATGTCTTGAGCTGATGTATCGCTATTAGGGCTTAATTCCTCAGTTGTAATATATTCTAAATTATAGGATTGGGCTAAGTACTCAAAGGTCCTATGTCCAGCTTGTAATATAGTTTTGTTTCGGCATTGTGCTAAGGTAGATGTGTATTTATTATTTAATTCAGTCAAGTCTTGAGTTAATTTTTTATAATTATTCTCCAGTATATTTTGTTCTATTAAATTTAGATCAGCAAAAGTTGTGTAAATACTATTCGTAGCTGTGATAGTATTATTAAAGTTTAGCCAAAAGTGAGGGTCAAGATTATTTTTAGAATCTTTTGTGGACTCATTCTCATGCCCATGTTCATCATCATGTGAATGGTCGTCTTGGCTTTTGATTAAATCAATTCCTTTACTGGCATCTATAACTGTGACTGAGTCTGGTAAATTAGATACAATGTCTTTAACCCAAGGTTCCATAATATCACCAGTATAAATAAATATATCAGCTTCTTGAATTTTGATAGTGTCTTGAGGAGTAGGTTCAAAAGAGTGTGGCTCTACTCCAGGAGGTAATAACAAAGATACTTCCGCCTTATCATTGACCAATTTACTAGTAATATCATAAAAGGGGAATAGTGTAGTAACAATAACAGGTTTATCTATAATTGGCTCGGTATTGTCAGATGAATTATTATTGTTTTGGGGTCTATTTAAAGTAAAGACAGCTACAGCACCTAATATTAGTAATATGGATATTAAAGATAATCTTGAGAACTTCATAGTTTATAGTTTAGTTATTTATAAATATATTTTACAATAAATGCAAATAATTTGCAATAAGTTTTGATAATTTTATGATATAATAATTTATATGATTAAATTTATAAGACGATTAATAGGGGTTGTTATAATATGTGGTATTATATTTATAACCTATACCAATGCTACTATTAACCATAATCCGACGCCATTTATATTTGATGATATTAATCAAATTAATGATCATAAAGTAGGGCTTGTTTTAGGCACTAGTGAAAAAAAAGTTGGAGGAGGGGATAATCCTTTTTTTGTGAATAGAATTGAGGCAGCAACTAAATTATATGAGGTGGGTAAAATTAAAAAAATTCTAGTTAGTGGAGATAATGCCGAAGTCTCTTATAATGAGCCTAAAGCTATGCAAAAAGCTCTTTTAGAAAAAGGTATTCCTAAAGATGATATAGTGCTGGACTATGCTGGATTTAGAACTCTTGATTCTGTAATTAGAGCCAGGGATGTCTTTGGGCAAAATGATTTGATTATTATTTCTCAAGAATTTCATATTAAAAGAGCAGTCTATATAGCGAGAACTCTTGGGATAGATGCACAGGGTTTTGTAGCCAAAGGGGTACCTCTCGAGTTTAATATTAGAACTCAAATTCGAGAGGTCTTAGCACGAACTCAGGCTTGGACAGATGTCCATATTCTAAATCGACAGCCTAAATTCTTGGGGGAAAAGGAAGAGATTAACTAAAAACAACTGAAGTGATTCAGTTGTTTTTAGTTAGAGTTTTTTAAGCTGACAAACTCTTATTTATGGTACGGATACAAGTAGTACAGGCTTTGACCTTAGTTCCATCAGGTAGGGTATATGGTTGTACATTTACTTTTTGAGTATGTTTACTAGTAGGGTTATAGTTACCTCGTAATAATTTACGCTTGGTTACAACCATAGCTTTTTTTGTACAAATTGGTAATTCACAGCGTCTAGACATAGTATAAATTTAACAGTGATTATTGAGATTAATTACAATATATGTTATTATTATACCTGTTAGATCAATAAAAGTCAACTCATATAATTTATGGATACCACTTTAATTTTATTTCAGATTATTATTTTAATTTTTGCAGTGATTGTGCACGAGGTTTCTCATGGAGTGGTAGCTTTGTCTCTTGGGGATCCTACTGCCAAATTAGCCGGTAGATTAACTCTTAACCCTATTCCGCATATAGATATGTATGGTTCAGTTATCTTACCACTTTTGATGGGTCTGGCTAGCAGTGGAGCTTTTATGTTTGGTTATGCAAAGCCTGTACCTTTTAATCCATATTTGCTAAGAGACCAAAAATGGGCTCCAGCTCTTGTAGCTTTAGCGGGACCAGCCTCCAATTTAGTATTGGCGATTTTCTTAGGACTATCTTATAGAATAGCTATGATTTTTACAACTATTCCAGAGGAAGTCGGGCAATTATTTTTAATAGCCATTATTATTAATATTGTCTTGGCGGTTTTTAATTCTGTACCTATCCCGCCATTAGATGGCTCTAAGATTATAGCTCCTCTGTTGCCCGATAAGTTTTTGAGAAGTCAGTTTTATGCTGTTTTGGAACAACAGGGTATGTGGATTGTACTGATATTTGCTTTCTTTGGCTTTGGTTTGATTAGCCCAATTATTTATGGGCTTACTAAGTTGATATTAGGTTAATCTATGGAGCATTTGCAATTAATTGTCTCAGGTAGAGTACAAATGGTTAGATTTAGGGTTTTTGTAGTTAAAATAGCCAAAGAGATTGGTATTATAGGTACTGTAGAAAATCTCCCAGATGGAACGGTTAGAATTGAGGCTTGGGCAGAGAAAACTATTTTGCAAATTTTCAAAGATAAAATTACCAAAGGATCTCCTCTCTCAAGAGTTGACAATGTAGCTGAGGTTTGGGATAATAAAGATTATATTGATGAGAAAAGAGAGTTTAGAATAATACATTAGAAGATATGCAGATACTTTTATTAGAAAATATAGCTAAAATAGGCAGAAAAGGAGAAATAGTGACAGTAGCCGAGGGCTATGGTAGAAACTTTATCTTAAAAAAGAAATTAGGGATTATTCCAACTGCTCAAGATATAGCTAAATATAAATCTAATCAAGCAAAGCAAGAAGCTACAGCTCAGGAGAGATTGTCAAATTTACAAAATTTGCAGTCTAGACTTGAGAATTATGAATTGACTTTGATAGTAAAAGCTAATACGGAAGGATATTTGTTTGGAGCTATCAAAGATACTGATATTCTTGTTCCATTAAATAAAGAATTTTCTCAGTTACTAGACAAATCAATGATAAGAATATCAAGTCCAATAAAAGAATTAGGACAATATAATATAGAAATACAACTTACCCCTAATATTAAAACTAAGATTATACTTTATGTCAAAGCTGAAAAATAATAAAGCTAAAAAAATAAATCCAAAATATATATTTGTAGTTGGTGGGGTTATGTCTGGAGTAGGTAAGGGAATTACAACTTCCTCTATAGCTTTGATTTTACAATCAAGAGGATTTAAGGTGACCGCAGTCAAAATTGATCCATATGTCAATGTAGATGCTGGGACTATGAATCCTTTAGAACATGGAGAGACTTTTGTTTTAGCTGATGGGTTAGAATGTGATCAGGATATGGGAAATTATGAACGGTTTCTAGATACACAGTTAACTAGAACCAATTATATGACTACTGGTTCAGTATATCAGTCAGTTATTGAACAAGAAAGATCTCTGAAGTTTGGTGGCAAATGTGTAAGTGTAGTACCTCATATTCCAAATGAAGTCACAGATAGAATTAAGCAAGCTCAAGCTACTCATAGTGCTGATATTACTATTATTGAAATTGGGGGAACAGCTGGGGAATATGAAAATTTATTATTTCTGGAGGCTGCTAGGATGTTGAAGTTAGAAAACCCAGCAGATGTTTTATTTGTATTAGTGAGTTATTTACCAATTCCAAGCAAAATTGGAGAAATGAAAACAAAACCAACTCAGCATGCTTCTAGATTATTAAATAGTGCTGGAATTCAAGCTGATATGATAGTGGCCAGATCTAGTCATCCTTTAGATGATGTTAGAAAACAAAAATTATCTATAATGTGTAATATAGCTGTGGACGATGTAATTTCAGCCCCAGATGTAGAGAGTATTTATCATGTGCCATTAAATTTTGAAATAGATAACTTATCTACTAAAATTTTAAAAAAATTAGATTTAAGGGCAAGGAAGAGAGATCTCAAAGAGTGGACAAGTTTTACTCAAAAAATAGACAGCTCAAACAAAGAAGTTAAAATTGGTATAGTTGGTAAATACTTTAACAGTGGTAGTTTTGTTTTGAGTGATGCTTATATTTCAGTGATTGAGGCTATTAAGCATGCAAGTTATTTTTATAAACTAAAGCCAGTCATAGATTGGATAGATAGTTCTGAATTTGAAAATGATCCCAAGAAGGTATCTAATCTCAAGCAATATGCAGGTATAATAATACCAGGAGGTTTTGGGGAGAGAGGTATAGAGGGGAAATTAAAAGCCATTCAATATGTCAGAGAAAACAAAATTCCATATTTAGGACTATGTTATGGAATGCAATTAGCCGTGGTAGAATTTGCTAGAAATGTAGCTAAGATAAAAAATGCACATACTACCGAAATTGATATCAAAACTGAAAATCCAGTTATTACTACTATGGAAGGACAAGACATTAATATACAGTCAGGAGTAATGGGAGCTACAATGAGATTGGGTGAGTATACTTGTGAAATAACCCCAAAGACCTTAACACGTAAATTATATAATTCAGCTCAAATATTAGAAAGACATAGACATAGATATGAGGTGAATAATAATTATAGAGAAGAACTAGAAAAGGCGGGACTAACTATAGCTGGTGTTAATCAGGATAATAATTTAGTAGAGATAATAGAGTTATCCAATCATCCATTCTTTATCGGAACTCAATTTCATCCAGAGTTAGTATCGCATCCACTGAATCCACATCCATTATTCAAAGGTTTTGTTAAAGCTTGTCAAAAGAAATAGAATTATTTATAAAACTTTTTTAAGTTTATATATTAATAAGACTTAATTCATACTTATATTTAAGATTAACTAGCAATTAAGTATTAAATTATAATAGTATTTACATTACTATTCAGTTAAAAATTTGCTAAAATATTAAAATTATGTATAATATATAAATAATTGGCCACATCGTCTAGCCCGGTCTAGGACATCCCCCTCTCACGGGGAAAACAGGGGTTCGAATCCCCTTGCGGCTACTATTTTAATTTAGAGACGCAAAGAAAGATATAGTATATCTTTCGTGGGGATGAGAAGGCCGGAGCTTGTGTGAGTTTGTGCGAAGCGCAAGGCGAACACCGCGAGGCGGGGTAGCGAGAATTTTCCGTCAGGAAAATTACTTGTGACCGAATCCCCTTGCGGCTACTATTTTAATTTAGAGACGCAAAGAAAGATATAGTATATCTAAATTATTTAACTTTACTTTGGTAATTTATCCCGTAAATTTCTGTGATAGCTAACTGCAAATCTATGAGCCTCATCACGAATTTGTTGTAGTATCTGTAAAGCCTTGGAGTGTTTTGATAATAAAACAGAATTATCTTGATTAGGGATATATATTTCTTCTAATCTTTTGGCTAATGATATTATTGGGATGGCTTTGAATTCTATATTTCCTTGTTTTTGTACATTTATTGCTGTAGACAATTGTCCTTTGCCTCCATCTATCAGTATTAAATCTGGTATTGGCCAATCTGTCCTTTTGAATCTACGAGTTAAAGCTTGGTTTAAGTTGTAAAAATCATCCCCACCTTCTGGTGGTAGTTTAATTCGAAATTTTCTATACTGGCTTTTATTTGGTTTTCCATTTTCAAACACTACCATCGATACTACAGCTTTATCTCCATGAAAATGAGAAGAGTCATAGCCTTCTATTCTTTTTGGTAATTTATCCAATTTTAATATATTTTGTAAATCCTCTATATATTTGTGCTTGTAGCTCTTATTAGATTGTATAATACCTTTATGCAGAGATACTTTTTCTAATGCTTCAATTTGATTTTTTATTTCTTGAGCTTGTTCAAAATTCTGTAATTTAGCATAGCTTTGCATTTGAATATACAATTTTTTTAAAATATTCTTAGATTTACCTCTCATGATATCAAGAATAGTTGATATATTGTTTTGATATTCAATTTGTGTAATATTTTTAATACAAGGAGCATCACATTTACCAAGTTTATAGTAAATACAAGGGTTTTTAGGCATGGTTTTACATGATCTATAAGGAAAGTGTTTTCTGAGTATTTTTAGAGTTTTTCTTAGAGATTCTCCACTTACAAAGGGGCCTAGATAGTTTAACTTACTCAAATTATTATCTAAATAGGTTTTATGAGCTACAAAAATTCTTGGAAAATCTTCTTTAGTCCAAACTAGATAAGCATAGCTTTTATCATCTTTTAAAAGTACATTATATTTGGGATTATATTTTTTTATTAAGTTTGACTCTAAAATTAATGCTTCAATCTCTCCATCACATGGTTTGATCTCAATATTATTTATTTCTCTCACCATAGCTCTTTTAGCAGAATTGAGAGAGTTATTGGATTGAAAATAACTAGCAACTCTTTTTTTCAAATCTATGGCCTTACCTATGTAGATAGCTTTCTTATCTTTATTATAGAAGATATATACACCAGATATATTAGGTATAGATTTAATTGTACTTGAAAAATCTAAGCTCATATAATTGTGTAAAAGTTATCCACTAATTAAAAAATTTAAATATTATGATATAATAATAACATACATTAATAATAACATATATAAATTAACAATAAATAAATGTCTAAGGTATTAGATAAATACTTATACAAATCTACGGAAAATAGGATTTTTACAGGTGTTGCTGCTGGAATTGCAGATTATATTAATACTTCACATTCCTTGATAAGGATACTTTTTATATTAACTACTTTGGCAGGCGGATTAGGTTTAGTTTTATATATAACACTTTCTATATTATTACCAACAGAGGAAGAAATTATAGAGCAGGAAGATCAGTCTTTTTATTATAAAGTAACTCATGGTGAGGTGAATTATAATCAAATTACATCGAAAAGTTACTCAGATATTATAGATAAATTAGCTTCTACTCAGAATATATTTGCTTTAGTTATTATATTTATTGGTGTCTTTACTTTACAATTTAATATAGTCCCTTGGATGATTATTCCAGACTCTTGGAGATATCCCTCCATTATTTTGACCATAGGACTGGGATTTATAGTAAAAAGTGTTGCTAATAATAGGAAATAATCAGTATCAAAATATGTCTGAATTTAACCAAAATAAATTAGAAAATAATACAAATCAACAAAAAGATATTAAGATTAATCTAGGTTTAATTTATTTTTTATTATTACTATTAAGTATAGGTATAATATATTTTTATTCTTTAAATCAAAACTATAATTTAAAGTTATTAATTCCATATACTCTATTGTGGCCAATAGCTATTATTATAATAGGAATATCTATATTTAGAGTAAAAAATACTGCTGCTTTCAGCGTAGGTTTTTTTATAACAACTTTAGCAGTTGGGCTAACTATTGCATCAATTTTTACTCATTCCAATAATGTCGAAAATTACAATAATAATAACTTAGCATCTATCAATGAAGCTAGTTCAGTATCTACAAAAATAATATTATCTTTTAATAATTCGATTATAAAGTCAGTAGATGATAAATTCTTTAAATTTAATCTGCAATCAAATTATGATCTTGGAGATTACAAAAACTATAGGGATGATAATAATGTTGAAAATATTTATTTAGAACAAAAATTATTCCCACAGGGTATTGGAGCATATTATAAATCTTCAGATATATCCTTACCTAGACTTAAGCCGATAGCTCTTGACCTAGATTTTAACTTGTCTAATGTAGATCTTGATTTGTCTGGACTTAATTTAAAGTCTGGGTATATTAAGTCTACAAGCTCTACACTCAATATAAAAATAAATGATTTAGATATTGATGGAGACACTGTATTAGGTGTTGCATCCACGGTCAGTGATATTAATATTATGCTTGCAGGAGATATGAATATATTGATTTCAAACTCTTCTACTCTTAGCAGTACTGAATTTATTGGTATTGATAAAGACACCTCTAAATCGAGTATATATAAAGTAGAAAAAAGACAAAATAATGATAAAAGGCTTATTTTGAATCTAACTTCTAACTTCTCAAGGGTTAAAGTAAAATACGAGTAATATGATTATTGAAACTACAGAATATAATTTCAAATTAATTACTATTTTTATAAAATGGTATTTTATTGAAGTTCCAAAACAAATCTTATACCAATTATATAAATATATAGTAGTTATTAGCAAGATATATTCTTTTGCTTTTTTATTAAAAACATTTTTTTCTCCTTGGAAAGGTCAAATATATGAATACCCACAAAAAGGTTTTGACCTAAGTCTTATATTTCAGACCTGGACATCCAATATGATATCTAGGTTGGTAGGCTCTTTTGTCAGAGGAGTTACAATGATTATAGGTATTATAGTTTTATTGATAAGTCTACTCATAGGTGGCTCAGCTTTTATTATTTGGATATTATATCCAGTAATTTTCTTTTTATTAATTATATTAAGCCTCTAGAAATATGAAGTATTTTTATTCAATATATCATACTAGAACTTTCTTAAGTAAAATATTAGATAAATTTATATTTAATACGATTGCTATTATAGTAACTTTTATTTTGATATCGCTAGTTATATTTATAGGATACATTGGTGCTAATTATATTTTAACAATTATATTTATACTTACAATTATATACATCTATCTTGTAGCTTATTTATTTATAAACTTAAAATTGAGATCAGATTTTGATAAATTTATTTTACCCAATAATTATGCAGAAATTTTTGACTATGATACAGCTCAGTATCTGGTTAGATATTTCCCTAAAAATATAAGTTACTTGCAATTAGTAAGAGCGGTTAGTCAAAGTAAAAGAGGTCGTACAATATTATCATATATGGGGTTATCCTCAGATGATTTTTGTTCTAGGATTGAAAGTCTAGGTTTAGATCAAAATACTAGCTTATTAAAAATAGAGGAGTTTTTAGGTAAGCTCAATGACATAAGAATTTCTTGGGATGAAGCAAGAATAGGCTCTCATACTGTATTGTATGCTCTGTTTGAGCAAGATGGGGTGTTTCGTACATTATTAGATCAGTTAGACTTGTCAAAAGAAGATTTTTTCCAAATTATAGAGTGGGAATCACTACATCATAATAATACTAAAACAGTTTCTCCTCTAAGCCCAAGTGGCATCTATAAAAGTTTTGGGGCTCTTGGTAGATCTTGGACAATAGGTTATACCAATGATTTAGATAGAATTACATATGATATCACTGAATCAATGGAGTATAGAGATCCTAATAGAGTTATTATACATCAGGATATATTAAAACGTATATTAACCAATCTTTCTAATTCTAACAGACATAATATATTATTATTAGGTAATGTTGGGGTAGGGAAGAGATCTCTAGTCGATAATCTGGCATATACGATCAGAAAATATCAAATTGAAAAGAATCAAAATTTAAGTAGAGTTTTAAGACTAAATACCACTGACTTGCTTTCAGGTATAACTGATTCTTCCAAATATTTATTAAAAGCTTTAAACTATGCTGAAAAGTCTGGAAATATTATTTTGGTAATTGAAAATATATCAAATTTATTTTTATCAGCAGATGAAGAAATTCGTAATATTATAGTTAAATTTTTAAATTCCAAGAGTATAAATGTTATAGGGCTTGATGAGCCAGAGGGTTATCATATGGGTATTAAAAATTTCCCTATTATAGATAGTTTATTTGAAGATATTACGGTAGAAGATGCTTCAAAAGAAGATACAATGTATGTATTGATGATGACAGCATTTGATTTAACTAAAATGTATAATAAATACATTACATATCAGTCGTTAAGAGCTGTGATGAGTTTTTCAGAGAGATATATAAGCAAAGGTGGATTCCCAGGTAAATCAGTTGAAATCTTAGCTGATGCTGTCAATCAGGCTAATATAGAAAATAGTCCATTTGTATTAGAGAGCCACATTAGGACAGTTGTATCAGAGAGATCTCATATTAATATCAATACTTTACAAAATAATGAGAAGGAAGCCCTCTTATCTTTAGAATCTAAGCTACAATCAGAAATTAAAGGTCAACCAGAGGGATTAACTGCAATAGTTAATGCATTAAAAAGAGCTCAGCTAGATGTTAAATCTCATAATAAGCCAATAGGTACATTCTTATTCTTAGGACCTACAGGAGTAGGAAAGACTGAGACAGCTAAGGCATTAGCTAAGCACTATTTTGGTTCTAGTGATAGAATGATTAGGTTGGATATGAATGAGTTTGGTAGTGAAGAATCAGTTTATGGAATACTAGGGGCTCCCATAGGTGAAGACAACTCATTTCAAGAAGGTTTTTTGACCATGAGAATACAAGACAAACCATTTTCACTTATACTTTTAGATGAAATTGAAAAAGCACATAGGCAAGTATTGAATGTATTTTTACAGATTCTAGATGAAGGTTTTTTGATTGATAATAGGGGTATAAAAACTGACTTTAGAAACTCAATTATCATCGCTACTTCGAATGCTGGGGCAGTATTTCTGAGAGACTTTATAAAAAACAACCCTCAATTTGACAAGTCTCTTTTTAAGCAGGAGTTGATAGATAATATCATAAAAAGTAAAGAGTTTGCTCCAGAATTTATAAATAGATTTACGGATGTTATAGTATATTATCCTTTAGATATGTCTACAGTTGTAGAAATTGCTACTAAAATAATTGGCAATATGATAAATTCTTTTCATGAGGAAAGAGGTGTTTCTCTTGAAGTTGATAATAGGGCAATTGAATATTTGGCAGAGCAAGGCTATAGTCAAGATTTTGGGGCTAGGGAGTTAGAGCGTAAAATATCATCTATACTAGAGACTTATTTGGCTAACTATTTACTTATAAATAAAGTTAAAAGAGGAGATAAGATTTTGGTTTCACTAGATAATCTTGTCAGCAACTGATCATAAGACATATAATATTGAAAAAAGAAAGTTATATGTTATAATTTTGTTATATGAATGCTAGGAAACAACAACTTTTAGAGTATGTTATATTAGATTATATAGATACTGCACAGCCAGTATCATCATTTAGTATACAAAAAAAATATAAATTACCATATTCAAGTGCTACAATTAGAAATGAGTTGTCTGAACTTGAAGATGAAGGATATTTAACACAAATACATACTTCTTCTGGAAGAGTACCAACTGATCAAGGTTATAGATATTATGTCAATAGGTTATTGGGTAGGCAAGAAATTTTAAGACAATATGCTACTGTTACACATCGGCTACTTGATGATATGAATAAGATGAATGAAATTCATCTAAAATTAAAAAAGCTATTATTATCCTTTGCTAATGAGTCTGGGAATGTAGCCATCGGTAAATTATCTACAGATTTAGTTTTTGAGGAAGGTCTTTCAAGCTTTTTAACTCAGCCTAGATTCTCTTCAGTAGAGTTTATTCGTAATGCGGTAGAGGATTTAGAGGAGATTAAGTCTCATATCGATGAGATTAGTCAGGGTATTAATAAGGGTAGCTATAAATTATATATAGGAGAGGAAAGTCCCCATACATCTATGCACAACTATACTGTTATAGTTGGTAAATTCTCAATTGATGCGGATGATGGTACAATAGTAGTAGTGGGGCCTAAAGGTATGCATTATGCAAAGAATATAGCCCTAGTAGAATATATGCTTAACAATAACAATTATGAAGAAGAAAATAGATAATCAGGAACAAGGTCAAGTCAAAAATCTTCAAGATTTAGAAGAATTGGTAACTAAATTAGAGTCAGAGGTATCCTATAATTTAGCTGGGTGGCAGAGAGCTCAGGCTGATTACCAGAATCTTAAAAGAGAATCTGATAAGATTAGATTAGATAGTTTAAAGTTAGCTAATAAAAATTTAATTGAAAATTTGATTCCAGTTTTCGATAACTTTGCTTTGGCTATTAAACATTTACCAGAAGAGTTAAATGGAGATAAATGGGTGCAAGGTATAGTATTTATACATAAACAATTACAAGACATTTTATTTGCAGAAGGTGTTGAAATTATTGACCCTCAGGGAGCTGTATTTGATCCAAATATACATGAAGCAGTGGAGATGATAGATTCAAAAGAAAATTTGACTTCTAACACTATAGCGGAAGTATTGCAGGTAGGATATAGATTAAATGGTATATTAATACGCTCTGCTAGGGTTAAAGTTGTTTCATAAACATGTTTTTATCTAATGTATTAACATATATAATAGTATTGAATATAATTTACTTCGTAACTATTTTAATATTTGGTCTTTTTTTAAAACAAAATTGGATTTATAGCTTATTCGATGCAAAAATAAGAGCACGCGATATCCATACAGTTATTAAACCAAAGATAGGGGGATTGGTAATTATTCCCTTATTCATACTGTCTATGTGGATATACAATTTAATAGGCATATTAGATTGGCAAACTGAGTTCTGGGGTATGATTTTAGGAGGTCTAGCTATTTTAGTTTATGGCTATATAGATGAAAAACTAGATTTGCATTGGAGCACTCAGTTTATTTGGCAGTTTGGAGTTGTGGCAGTTGTTATTGCTTCTGGAATTGGAATTCAAGCTATAAATATGCCAAATGGAGATTTATGGTTTATTGATACATGGAAATTTTTAGGTATAGTTTTACCCAGAGACATCATTACGGCTTTCTGGATTATAGGACTTATGAATGTAGTTAATTGGCTTGATGGAGTCGATGGTTTGGCTGGTGGAGTTGGTGCGATCGGATTTATGACCTTATTTATATTATCTTTAACTTTATTTGTGAATCAACCTCATATAGCTCTTATGTCTATTACATTAGTATCACTGTATCTTGGGTTTTTGAGATTTAATTGGCATCCTTCTAAAATATTTTTAGGTACTTATGGTAGTATGTTTTTAGGGTATATGTTGGGGATATTAGCTTTGATAAGTGGGGGTAAGATAGCTACTTCAGCCTTGGTCTTGGCCTTTCCAATTATAGATGCTGCTCTTGTGATTTCGCAAAGGATTTGGAACAAACAATCTATTTTTGAAGCTGATAATAGGCACTTTCACCACAAATTATTAAAAATGGGTCTAGGACAAAGATACTCAGTATTAATAATGTATATGATTAGTATAGTTTTTGGGCTATCTGCATTAACATTAGAGACCAGAGGTAAGCTTACGGTATTTATAATAGGTATGATATCTTTAGTTTTAATATCTTACATTATGAGTCAATTTATTGTAAAAAAATCTAATTTATGATATAATAATTTTGAGATACTTAATTAAAAATAAATATGTTATATAAAAATGGATACAGTGTTATAGAGGTATTATTGGCAGGAGTTATTCTTTCATTAGCTATCTCGGGTATAGTTGGGGCTTTAATATTAGCTCAGAGAAATAATCAATCTAATATAGCTCAAAGCCAAGCATTAGCAATGGCTAAAGAGGGTATAGAAGCCTTGAAGTCTATCAGAGATATAAATTATAATGAATTATCAAATACTAACAATGCAGCACTTAGTTTTAGTAATAATCAATGGGGAATTATTGACCCTCCATCATCAACAGATGATACGCTAGACAAGCCTTTTCGTTCTCGTCGTATAAAAATTGAAAATGGTGATTTTGCTAATTCAAAAAAGGTCACTGTAACTGTAACCTATAAAATAAATCCAGAGGGAGATACATCCACTGTAGAGCTTTCTGAAAATCTTATTGATATAAATAAAAAAACTCAATCAGGTGTTACCTCAGAAAGTGCTAACTATAGGTTGTTAGATGATAACTTTGGTAATATGAATAATAATTTTGAATCTACACCTACACCTTAATGAATAAAAAAGCATTTACAATTTTGGAGATACTACTAGTAATATCATTGTTAGGGATATTAACTATAGTTATCATACAACTTACTAACCCATCTCAACAGATATCACGTATCCAAGATTCTCAAAGAGAAGCAGATGTTTTTAATATTTATTCAGCCATAAATCAATATAGGGACAATAATGCTGGTAAATTACCTGATGGGATAAATCTTGACGATAAAGCTATTTGTCGTATCCAATGTGAGGAAACTGGATTGCCAAATCCACAAATAGATATTAGTGCAGATATAACTCCATATTTAAGACTTGGAAGTATTCCAGTTGATCCTGTGCAGTCTGGTACAGTGCTTTCAGGGTATAAGGTGCGTGTTGATAACCAGGGGCGAGTAATTGTATCTGCTCCTTTATCCACAGAAACTCCTATTATTAGTACTATTCAAGAATAATTATGCAAAATAAATATAAATCTACACGTCCATTGATTAATGCATATATGTTTCGAATCTTTACATATTTGATATTTTTATTCACTACTTTGTTATACATAGTAGTAGTCGGTTTTATATATCTTCAATATACGGGGGGAGGAGATGTAATTTACACACAAGAAGTCACACATCTATTGATAGCTTTAGTTGTTATAATGTTTGTATTGGGATGGTTTTTTGCATATACTTTGTATATCGGTATTATTAAGCCTATTTATGAGACACTTAATATTATTGCTGAAATATCAAGTACCTTATCTAAGCAAACCCATATTGATAAAGTTCAAGTAGATTATTTGAATGACTTCGTTCGGAATTCACTATCGCAATTAACAAAATCATCATTAACTAAAAAGATAAATGTATCACTAACTACAGAAAGTTATATAAAGAAATTGGGAGATCTAATAAAACAAAATGAATATCTTACGAACTCTAAAGAGGAGTTGTCAGAATTGGTTGAGAAATTAGAAAAACAACAAAAGATGTTGGAATTGGAACAAGCTAAAACATCTGCTATAATTGACTCTCTGCCAAATGGATTGTTGGTTACTAGTAGAGATGGGAATATATTTTTAATTAATAAAGAGTTAGAAAAAATATTAGGTATAGAGTCGGAGAATCTATTGGGTAAATTTGTTTACAATGTCTTACCAGATATTAAACCTATAAATACATATAGTATAGACGATAATGGTGTGGTGAAAGATATATCTAATTTTAATTACAAATCTTCTGATAGAAAAAAGAATATTATTATAGAAAATACATCTAGACCTATAATTATGAATAAGGATATGTTTGGGATAGTTTATATATTAAGAGACACTACTCAAGAGCAAGCAACTGAAAGGGCTCAGAGAGAATTCGTTTCTTTAGCATCACATCAGCTCAGAACTCCAATTACATCCATAAAATGGAATTCAGAAATCATATTATCGAATGAAAGTCTTGATAATGAAGTCAAAATAGCTGCTAATGATATCTATAAAGAAAGTAATAGAATGGAGAAATTAATTAATTCACTTTTAAATTTGTCTAAAGTAGATTTAGGGACAATTAAGTTTTCCACAAAAGAGATTTATTTAGATAAGTATATAGAGTTTCTATTAAGTAGTCTAAAGCCAGATATAGAGTCTAAAAACATTAAAGTAGAAACAAATATATCATTTGCCGGGCCTATTGTAAATGATCCAGTTTATATAGATATAGTTATAGGTAATATAGTTGCTAATGCCGTTAAATATAGCCTAATTAATGGAAATATTAAGGTGGATATTGGTAAAAAAGATAATAATGTATTTATCAATATATCTGATACGGGTATAGGTATCCCTGTATCTCAACAGTCACAAATTTTTAGTAGACTATTTAGGGCAGAAAATGCTAAAAATCTACAACCAGATGGTAATGGGCTTGGGCTTTATGTAGTAAGGCAGTTGGTTGATCTTATGAACGGAAGTGTTTGGTTTGAGTCGCAAGAAAATAAGGGTACGACTTTTTTCATAGAGTTGCCAATTGCCATAAAAAAATAATTATGATATACTTTAGTAGTGTAATAAAAAAATATGCCTTATAGAGTATTGATTGTAGAAGATGAACCAGCTATAGCTAGAGTATTAGATTTAAAGCTAAAACAAATAGGGATTGATACTACCCTAGTAAGTGATGGATTATTGGCTTTAGATACAATTAAGAATGAAAACTTTGATTGTATATTATTAGACCTTATACTCCCAGGTGCAGATGGCTTTACTATATTAGAAAAAGTAAGAGAAAAAAGTAGTTCGACAAAAGTAATAGTTATGACTAATTTAGGTCAATCAGAAGACAAAGCAAGAGTTGAGAAATTGGGTATTACGGCATATTATGTGAAATCTGAGGTTTCAATTAGTCAATTAGCTGATGCTGTAAAACAAGCGGTAATGACATAAATATAAATTTGTGTTATAATAAAATAAATCTAAAATATAAATTATGGAATCAAAAGAAATATTAGACTTGTTAGTTGATACACAGTATATAACAACACAAGACTTTGATTTAGCGCTGTCAAGCACTAATAATGATCCCTCGATAGCTATAGATTATTTGGTACAGAATAATATCATAACTTATGATATTATAGGTCAAGCTTTGTCAGAGAAATTTGGTGTTTCTTATTTAGATTTAAATACGTTTATTCCCTCTAAAGATGATGTGGTAAAAATCCCTGAATCTGTTGCCAAGGAGTTGAGGTTAGTTTATTTTAAGGATTTGCCAGACAAAGTCCAAATTTCAACAGATAATCAGGTTGTATTACAAGGAAATGCCAAACTTGTAGTTGTAAAATCAGAGAAAGCAAACTTAATTGGTGGTAAGAAAGAAGTTACTGAGGAAAAAGATTTAAAACAAGAGTTAGTTAAGTTATTTCAAAAGCCTGTAGAATTTGGTTATTCTTTAACACAAGATATTGATAGATCTTTGCTTAGTTACAAAGCTCCATTAGCATCTAGGTTTGTCTCTATAATGAGTAAATTTGATACTGTAGCTCCAGAAATAGTAGATGAGATCGTTGGGGAAGCCTTAGAAGAAAGAGTTTCTGATATACATTTTGAACCACAATATGACAAAACAGTTAGAATTCGATTCCGTATAGACGGTATGTTGCAAGAAGTAGGGAGAATCCCACTATCTTACTATGAAAATATTCTAAACTTAATCAAAGTTAATGCACAGTTAAGAACTGATGAGCACTTTATTCCACAAGACGGTGCGATTAGATTTCAGAAAGATAAATCTATTACGGATGTTCGAGTTTCTATAATACCTACAGTATATGGAGAAAAAATTGTTCTTAGAGTTTTAGCTAATACATTATCTAATATTACTTTAGAAACTTTAGGTTTAAATGAAAGAAATATCAAGATATTAAGAAAAGCTTCACAGAAGCCATTTGGTATGGTTCTTATTACTGGTCCAACAGGGTCAGGAAAATCTACTACATTGTACTCTATTTTGAAAACTATTAATGATGAGGGTAGAAATATTACAACAATCGAAGATCCCGTAGAATACAAGATTAATGGAGTTAATCATATTCAGGTTAACAAAGAAACAGATTTGTCATTTGCGCGTGGTCTTAGATCTATTTTACGTCAAGACCCTAACATTATTTTGGTAGGGGAGATTAGAGATGATGAAACTGCACAGATAGCTATAAATGCAGCTCTAACAGGTCATCTTTTGTTCTCAACTGTGCATGCTAATGATGCACAAAGTACTTTGCCACGATTATTAAATATGGATATTGACCCATTTTTACTATCAACTACTCTCCAGTTAATAGTAGCACAAAGATTAGTAAGAAAAATATGTCCAGCATGTGTATATACCTATTCTGTAAATAGAGCAGAGTTAGAATCTATAGCGGGAGTATCATTAAAAAGATTCTTTTTAGAGGAAAAACTTAATTTATATAGAGGTAAGGGATGTTCTAATTGTGGATTTACAGGATATAAAGGTAGAAGTGGTTTGTATCAGATAATAGAAATGTCTGAGGAGTTAAGAGAAGCTGTACTACATAATCCCACCTCTGATGATATTGATAAGCTTTCACGGCAGCAAGGATCTTTATCATTATTTGAAGATGGGATAGAAAAAGTTAAGATAGGAGTCACTACTTTAGATGAAGTTATGCGTGTAGCACAAATACCAGAAGAATATAATTAATATATATGTTTTTTAATAATAAGTCTCAATCTAATCATGACTTAAATACACTAGGTTCAAATAATGAACAAAGTATAGACTTAAATAATCTAGTTAACACAAATTCTAGTCCTGATCTGTCTTCTAGTCAGGCTCAATCAGTATTAACTGAGATTGATAATATTTATAATAAACAAAATATAGGTTCAGGTGCGTCAGCCCCTATCCGGAGAAAGATTAAGAAAACAAGTAGTAATGTTACTAAAGCAAAAAAAACATTTTTAGATAACTTAGCATTGCTTGTTGGCTCTGGTATGGGAATTAATACTTCATTGCGTATATTACATAAAAATACACAAGATAAATCTTTAAAAAAAGTATTGTATTCAATGCTAATTAGTGTTGAAAATGGTAGTAGTCTGTCTCAAACTATGCAAGAGCATAATTTTCTACCAGATTTCCTCGTTTCTTTAATAAGGATTGGAGAAGAATCAGGTAATTTAGCTGATAAGATTAAAAGAACAGTTATCTCCTTAGACAAAGATCATAGGCGTAGAGGGCAACTCCGATCAGCACTTTTTTATCCAATATTTGTTTTAGTATTAACTACAGTGTTGGGAGTGGGAGTCTCTACTTTTATATTGCCACGTATAGGACAGGTATTTGCAAATATGAATGTTAAATTACCTTTAATGACTAAAATTTTAATTCAACTAGGTAATTTTATGGGTACCTATTGGTATATTTTAGTACCCTTAATATTTTCTACAATCACTATCATAATATTAATTCTATTTGTGTTCCCAGCAACTAGAAAATCTGGACAATGGTTACTTTTTCATTTACCAGTATTTAATGATTTAATAGTCAAAACAGAAGTATCTAGATTTTCATATAATTTAGCTATGTTATTAAACTCTGGAATCCCTATCACAAAAGCGCTCTCATCTTTATCTAAAGTACATGATTATTATATGTATAAAAATTATACTAATGATTTAGCCAATAATATACAGGGAGGTAAAAGCTTTCACAATATATTTGATATGAATAAGAAAAAGACAAATTCTATATTTCCCTTTGCTGCCCAAGAGATTATTACAGCTGGAGAAGAATCGGGTAAATTACCAGAGGTATTAGAGCAACTTGGGGAAAAATATGAGCAAGAGTCTGAATCAATAGCTAAAAATATAGCAGTATTATTAGAGCCAGCACTACTTATAGTAGTATGGATAGGGGTTGTCTTCCTAGCAGTAGCTATATTACTACCTATATATAGTTTAGTTGGTAACTTCCAAACTTAAATACAGTATGATAAAGAAAAAAGGGTTTACATTATTAGAAATTACATTAGTAATAGTTTTATTATCAATATTAATGGTTATTACAACACCTTTAGTATCTAATGTTATAAATAGAACTGAGCTTATATCAGCACATGAATCTTTATATAATGCTTTATTGAGAGCTCAAACACTTTCCAAAAATCAAGAAAATGGACAGCAGTGGCGTGTCTGTATAAATAATACAGCCAAGACATATACACTCACTTCCGCGGGGTCTTGTGACTATCTAACCCAAGTGGAATCATTACAAGTGGAAGTATTAATAGTTGCAGGAGGGGGGGCTGGTGGTACTACTTCCTCCACTGTCGCTTCAGGAGATGGAGCAGGAGGTGGAGGTGCTGGTGGAGTTATAACTAAAAGTATCAATAATATAGCCACAAATCAGCCATATAGTGTCATAGTTGGAGCAGGTGGTGTAAATTCCTCTGGGGGTAACAGCTCAGCATTTGGAGAAACAGCGATAGGAGGTGGTAGAGGTGGTGATCCACTAAATATTAATGTATCTGATGGTGGCTCTGGAGGAGGTGCTGGTAGTAGGTGTGTTCCAAGTAACAGAACAAGTGGTTTTCCAACTTTGGGACAAGGATATCCAGGTGGTCATTGTACTTCATCTTCAGCTCAAGGTGGGTCTGGAGGAGGTGGGGCTGGTTCAGCGGGAACAAATGCTGTCTCAGGTGGTGCAGGTGTTTCAGGAGGTAATGGAGTTACTAGTAGTATAACTGGAGATATGGTCTATTATGCTGGCGGAGGTGGAGGTGGTAGAGGTAATAGCTCAGGTATATCCGGTACAGGAGGACTAGGTGGAGGAGGTAATGGAAGTAACGGTACTATTATAGCTATACCAGGAGTAGATAATACTGGTTCAGGAGGAGGTGGTGGTGGATCTTCAACTATTGCAACTACTAGAGCTGGAGCTAGAGGTGGATCAGGAATTGTAGTGGTTAGATATGAAGGTCCACAAAAAGCTACTGGTGGAACTGTAACCTCAAAAAATGGATATACTATACATCAATTTACAAATGTTGGAGAGTCTTCTTTCGTCCCATTTAACCCAGACTCTTCCCAGAAAGAAGTATTTACAATACCTAATAATATTAATATCACTTCATCTCAAACTTTAGAAATACCATTTACTTCGATTAAAGGAGAATTAGATAATACAGATGATTTTATTAAGATTAATCTAAGTAGTGGTGGTTTTACTAAGTCTATTGTAGTTTATAAGTCTGGTATAATTGACAAAGAACCAAGTACTGATCCTGTTAGCTCAACTACAACATCCTCAATAGTTGAGGAGGGATTAGTTTTGTATTTAGATGCAGGGAATCGAGGTAGTTACCCAGGTTCGGGGACAACTTGGACCGATCTGAGTGCTTCGGGGAATAATGGAACATTGGTAAATTCACCTACGTATAAAAATGAGAATGGTGGAGGTCTTGAGTTTGGAACTGGTAAAAGAGTAGACCTAGCCTCAGCATCTTTATTACCATTAGGCACAACAGATAGAACTATATTTACTTGCGTCAAACCTCCAGGTCCCTCTAATCAAACTACTGAGATTAATAAACAGATTATACACTGGGGTACTGCTGCAGCAACACAAGCTTTTGGTCTATCTGCGGGGAGAGGACCAGCTAATAGTACTAGAAATAACAAACTAATTAATAACATTCTTAGTACAGATGTTTTTGCAAACCCATCTCAAGGAGCTATTCCAACAAATAGTAATCTAATTACAGCTGATAAGGTTATTAGGTATTGTATAACATTGACATATACTTATGCTAATGGATTACACTTACATAAGTTTTGGGTGAATGGAATATCTCAAGGAAATGGGGTTTCAGCCGTAATAAATACAGGGAACACTCAAGCAAGAATAGGTGCTATTATAGGTACTATAGGTAGTAATGATTGGTCTGGAACATCATTACAGGGAGTTATTTATAATGTTATGGTTTATAACAGAGCCCTATCTGATTCAGAAATACAACAAAACTTCAATGCTTTTAGAGGTAGATTTGGACTTTAGAGCATATTTTTATAATTTGATTTATGACTTTGATTACCTCTAAAATTTATTAGTAGGGTAGATATATAGATAAACCTAGTTACAGTATTGTTTTAGATAGGACTAACTCTTTTTATAAGTTTTATATAAAATGATGTGGATTTATATTTGTAAGTTTAGTCTTTATATTATTTATTCAACATTAACCTAATCAGACTAAAAAACTGTGTATAAAAAATACTTTACTTTTCCTACGGAGATGGTGGTAAAGGAGTTCCATAATATTCCTGTATATTGGTTTCTATAGATACTCTATCATCCAATTTATTTTGATCATAAAGAATTAACTCAGCCATTTTCCCATCTAATAAATTTCCGGCACTACCAGTTCCAATGCTGAGAGTAAGATTAGTTATTGCAGAGGTTCTTATAGCAGTATATAAATTAAGAGAGTTTTTAGGATCTGATCCATTAGTAGCAATTGTATTAGATTTATTAAGATAATAAGCATTAAATAAATCGGTAGCCCCTAATGTAGCATAGCTAGTTGACCTGGCCATAAATGATCTAGTATTAGCACTTCTACTAGCTACAAAGAAAATCGTAGAGTTGGAGGCATTACTAAAGGTAGAAGTAGTTAATGCATCATTAATACCGTCAAACTGAATTACTGGTTTCCCATTCTCTGTCACTATCCCAGTTACTCCGTCTACGATTTTAGGTTGATTTCCCATTGTTGCTTGAGTAGCATTTCTACGACTCACAGATTGATCGTACCAAGTGGTGACATATCCCTCTCCAGTAGTAATCTTATCAGTAGTTTTTTGATATTGTTTTAAGGTAGCTCCAAGCTGTCGCATAGCTCCCCAGACAAATATTGAGTCTGTATCGGTAGTTATATTTATATTTTCTAATCTAGGTGCGCTAGCTGAACTTACAATAGATAATACCATTCTCCCGGAAGAAGTTGTTAAGGTTCCTTTAGCAGTAAGAGAGATTCTATACCAACCATTGCCAAAACTTTGAATAGTTGCTTGTCCAGCACTTATTCCCAAAGATGAGCCTAAAGATCCATTACTCAAATTATAGTTTTGATAGGCTGTGGAAGAGAATCCAGTATCTGGAGATATTTGTACAAAGTTATAACCATTAGCCTTGACATAGTAGGATTCAGTATAATCAGAGTTCAAAGCTATAGTTGTATTTTTTGCAATAGATTTGTTATTGTTACCTATAGATAAGGTCACTCTATCAGCTGTATTAGAACCATCAGGAGCAGTTGTATCATCAGCCGTTATCGATACATTCGGTATAGTCCAATTACCAGGAGTACTACTAATATCCTCAGAATAACTCAAGAAGTTCTGATAACCCACAAAATTTTGTAAAGCTACTTTGTCTAACTCCCCTGTAGAAGTGAACCCTATATCCATTTCAGCATTATCATAGACACTTGAGCCGGTATTATCTCCTCTTCTAACTCGAATAGCTGATCCAGCATATCCTGAAGAGATTTGATTAGAATATATATTAAATCCTGACAATCTCCTTAAGCTATAAGCAACCCCATTGCTTCCAGTAGGGTGTGTATTTAAAATAGGTTGAAAAGAGTCTTTTCTCTTAGATAGTGTTAGGGTAGTTTCGAATGCTTTTTCTGCATCGTATGCAACTGTACTAAAGTTAGGTTTATTATATTTAAGTGTAAATTTAACTTTAACTGACTGAGTTATACCATTATTATTATCAGTATTTTGATTATTAATTTGTTGAAAATATAAACTATTATTAGGAGAGTTTGTAACTAGTATCCCAGTTGGATTTAGTTTAAAGGAAGAGATGCTATTATCACTATAGGAAACTGTGATATCGTTTGTAGATTGAGTAATTGTAATATCTACAGTACCTTTTCGCAATACTAAACTAGCAGTATTTGTCGAGCCTAATTCAGGCTTGATAAGAGTGTCTGCCTCATCTAATAAATTCTGTATTTTATCTATTATGATAGATCCATTTTGATTTAATTCATTATTAACTCTAAATGTAGCAGATAAGTTATTTATTTGTACAAATGAGTAAGAGGCAATAACCAAGGTTACCCCACCTATAACTACATAAAGTAGTATTTCTAATAATGTAAATCCAGAGTATTTTGTCATATATTTTTTAATAAATATTATATTTTATATCAAAGTATGTTCTAACTTTATTCAATTCATCTGCATTTAGTTTTTTATTATAGACTAAAATTTCAGCTATATCTCCATTTAAGAATGATATACTACCTTGAGAACTTGCACCTACAATTATAGGTTCTGTAGTTGCGGATATACTAGCTACAGCTGGAGTTGTGGCATTAATTGTAGTCTCATTATTGATATTTATACTAGATAATTGATTGGGAGCCCAGGTAGCCGCTATAATTCTTAAATTTGTATTATTAGCAAAACTTATTGTCTCATTGGCTGTTGATGTTGTATCTAACTCTGTAGCTATAAAATCATCATTTTGCAGTATCCATTCTCTTTCATTATTTGTGGCATCAAATTTACCTATATAAGTTTGATTATTGCTAGTAGAATTAGCCTTTCCTACTACAATAACACTAAGTCCATTATTAGTGTGTATAGAGCTTGTAGTGCTTGTTAAAAAATCATCGACTCCATCGAATCTCAAAGCAGGACGATTATTGATAGCATTTACTACTAGAGTAGGGGCAGAAATAGACGAAGATGTAGCAAAGTTTATTAAGTCATCAGTAGAGTTATCTATGCTTAATACTGGTTGGAGATTATTCACTTCAGCTCTATCTGCTTTTAACCATAATCTAAGTGATAGAGGATCTATTATATAGGGATTATTCTGGTCTAGTTGATCTGTAGATATTGGTTTCTGATAATCTATTATAATCTTTGGGTTGATTTGAGCAACCTTAGTCTCTATTATTGCTGATTCAACTTGTGTATGAATTATCTTGTTTCCTTTACTGTCTTCTGAAATTGTATATACTCTACATCCGTCTGTAAAAGTTTCATCTCCATCATAAAATCTATATGCTTGAAGCTGTGCTAAGACTTTCTCCACACAGCTATAAGCTTTAGATTCATTTATAATGGCATTAGTGATATTGATATTTGTTTTAGAAAATTGGATACTATTATTTAGGGATGATACCGCTAAAACCACACCCACAGCTGATATTATTATTGTTAATAACAAGACACTATACCCAGATTTATACATATTTATTATTTTTTATTATCTTATGTGCTATTCATAAATTAAGTATATCATAAATATTAAATTTTTGGTATACTATTTTTAAGTTAAATAACTTAATAAAAAGAATTATGACATCATCAGAGAGAAGAAGTAAAAAAATTATTATTGCATCAGTTTATATAACAATTTTAGTAAGTATAATATTTATTATTGTATTAATATTTTTACCTAGACAGCCTATTGTTGTAATAGATAGTCCCAACATACAGCCTATACAGATTGTTAGGTTTGGAGAAATTCAGGTTGATAGTTTGAATTCAGATTTTTGGGTAGAGCTGAACAATCCTAATGATGAATTTGGAGCTTCAAATCTTGGCTATACTTTTATCTTCAAAAATTCTCAAGGGCAAGAGGAATTTAAAACAGGCCGTACCTTTATTCTGCCAGGAGATAAAAAGAGATATGTTTTAATGTTGAATTTAGATTCTAGATATGAGCTAATTGACTTTAAGTTGAATCAAGAAGTTAGCTGGACAAAATTATCTAGATCTAATTTGCCAGAATTGGTAATTAGAAATGTTAACTTGGGTATATCTTCAAAGGCTGGTAACTATTTTACAGCTTTTGGTATACTGACCAATAGTAGTACTGTAAATTTAAAAAATATTCAAGTTATAGCCATTCTTACTGATGATAGTGATAATATACTTGGTGTAAATGAAACTCTAATTAGAGATGTTTTAACATCTGAGTCTCGAGATTTTGAAATGATCTGGAAGAGTGAAATAAGTAATACTTCTACTTCCAATACCACTATATATGCTCAGAGTAATGTCTTGAATGACAGTGAGTTATTACTTCAGCTACAAAGATCTCCGGTATTTGATGAATAAATTTATGAGTAGGTTTTTAACATATATTGATTGGCTTACAGTTTTGCCAGTATTAGTATTATCAATTATGGGAACTATAACATTATTCAGCTTTAATATGAATAATGTAGCAATGGTAAGTCAAGGTTTGATATTAAAGCATATTATATCCCTTGCATTAGGCATATTTTTGGCATTTATAGTTTCAAAAATTGATTATAGGAGTTTGTCCAATCTAGTTCAGAGCTTATTCTTTGCTATTGTAGGGTTATTAATATTAGTTTTAATGATTGGTGATAGGGTTAATGGAGCAAAAAGCTGGTTGTCTGTGGGTTCATTTAATTTACAGCCAGCTGAATTTGCAAAACTAGTAGTAATACTAATTGTTGCTCACTATCTATCAAGATATCATCATAAGCTGAATAGCTTTGTAGCAATTATGTTGTCCTTGTTACCAGTATTTTTTATAGTGATTTTAGTTTTATTACAACCAGATTTTGGTACAGCTATGATAATTATTTCTATATGGCTGGGAATGTTAGTTTTTGGAGGAATTAGATTACAACATATCCTAGCTTTATTGGGGATGGGTTTTATAATCTTTGCAATATTTTGGGTATGGATCTTTCAAGATTACCAAAAACAGAGGATATTCACATTTTTGGATCCGACATCAGACCCTTTAGGTAGTGGTTATAATTCATTGCAATCAATGAGGTCTGTTATATCAGGTGGTATAGATGGAGTACAGAGTCAATTAGTAGTAGTCCCAGAAGTACATACAGACTTTATTTTCTCTGGATTTGCACAACAATGGGGTTTTGTTGGTGTCTCTATATATTTTATAACTATATTAATTATAATGAGTAGGATGATATATATCGGTATAAAAGCTCAGGATAGCTTCCCTAAGATGATTGTATTAGGCGTGGTGTTATGTATCATATCTCAACTTATTATAAATATAGGTATGAATCTTGGAATTATGCCAATTACTGGAGTCCCATTGCCTTTTATGAGTTATGGAGGTACATCCATGTTATTATATTGGATGTTAATAGGTTTGATATTATCTGTGCAAAATCATCAGCTATCTGAGGGCACTATTTTTATGAAAGATAATAATGATATATTTGGATAGAGTTTATATTGTCTTTTTAAATCTTATGGGATATAATAATATTAAATCTAATAGATAATTTATTTTTAATATTATGTCTACGGAATTAAATCAACAAAAAATAGCAAATATAGTATTGGTCAGTGTTCTAGCTTCAGCCTTAACTGGATTCTTGGGTGGAGGTATAGCTTTTTCATATATAGATAGAGTCCAAAATATAGATAAACAAACTAGTAAACTGAATGTTTCAGAAGAGCAGTCAGCAATAATTGATTTAGTCGAAAAATCTAATCAATCTGTTGTTAGTATTTCTATTTCAAGACAGATTCAGGTAAGAAGACCTTCTCCACTTGACTATTTTTTTGGTTTTCCACAAAATGAGAGTATTGAGCAGAATGCAGAAGATAAAATTACTATAGGTGGAGGGACTGGTTTTATAGTTTCTGCAGATGGGTTGATTATAACTAATAAACATGTCGTTTCTGATACCAGTGCTACATATAAAGTGTTGTTTAATGATGGATCTGAATCTAAGGCTGAAATCAAAACTCTACATCCAACACAAGATTTAGCTATTATAAAAGTAGATAAAAATAATCTTAAGCCAGTTGAATTTGCTGACTCAGATAAATTAAAAGTTGGACAAACAGCAGTAGCAATAGGTAATGCTTTGGGCGAATTTGATAATACTGTTAGTAGGGGAGTGATCTCAGGCTTAAGAAGATCTATTATGGCCTCAGATAATATGGGAAATGCTGAGCAATTATCCCAAGTGATTCAGACAGATGCAGCTATCAATCAAGGGAATTCAGGAGGTCCTTTATTAGATATAAATTCTAAGGTAATTGGGGTTAATGTAGCTACAGCAGAGGGAGCTCAGAGTATAGGTTTTGCAATTCCTTCCAATGTAGTAGTGAGAATGATTGATGACTATAAAAAATATGGTAAAGTCAAGGTTCCATTTATTGGGGTTAGATACTCTATGTTAGCTCCTGGATCAGCTCAAGCTAAGGAATATGGTGTAGACAATGGAGCTCTTATTATAGGAGACTCTCAATCTCCAGCTATAGTACCAAATTCTCCAGCAGCGAAGGCGGGATTAAAAACTGGAGATATAATCACTAAAATTAATGATAAAAATTTATCTTTAAAACAACCCCTTGCTGATATAATAGCTCAATATAAAATTAATGATAAAATTGAACTGACAATTATTAGAGATGGAAAAGAAGATAAAATATCTTTAACTCTAGAGGAAAGAAATCAATAATATGTCAATCAAACCCAATATAAACACAATTTCAATATCCAAGCAATCTTTTTTTAAACTTATATTATTTGGGCTGATTATATTATTGATTATATATATTAGATATCTTTTATTGACTTTAGTTGTGGCTTTTATTTTAGCTTCTTTTGCTAAATACTTTGCTCAATCTTTAGAAAACAGATATCAATTAAAGTATAAATATGGACTATCAGCTATATTTATACTGCTAGCCTCTACTGTTATTATTGGAGTTTTACAACTATTACCATTATTTATCAGAGAAGGTTATGGTCTATTTGAAACTATAAATGTTTTTATTAAAGATCTTGAATCCTGGTTGGTTTTTGTTGGTATTCCTATAGATAATATAGAACTTAGTCAATTTACTAATTTAATCCCTAACTTGGGAGAAGCTACAGTTAGTATACTAGGGTTGCTGGGTCAAATTGTTACATATACATTATTGATATTTGTCTTGGCATTCTATATTTCTATAAATGCAATAGGAGTTAATAAAATAGTACAGGTATTTGTACCTGATTCAATTAAAGATAGTATTCCTAATATAATCAAAACATTAGAATACCATATAGGTAAATGGGCTTTTATGGAAGTAAGTTTGGCCATTATTATGGGGATATTTATTTATACCATTATATCTATTTTAGGTTTTAAATATGCTTTTATTCTAGCTTTATTAGCTGGTATTGCTCAGTTAGTACCAATAATAGGTCCAGTTTTAATAATCTCCATTATAATTATTTACGCTTTTGTACAAAGTATATCATTAGGTGTTATTACAGTTATATTAATGATATTTGTACAGATAATTAAGCAATTTTTACTTATCCCAATTATATTCAATTATTACAAATCAGCTAATACTTTATTGATAGTATTAGCTCTCATGATAGGTGGCGTTGTAGCTGGTCCACTGGGAGTAGTTCTTGCTATGCCAATCATATCATTAGCTAAAATTATCTACAAAGATATAGTGTTTTATGATAAGTAATAAATTTCAAAATATATTAGTTTTTGATATAGAAACTATTGGAAATATTTCTACCCCTAACTTTGTAGATGAAATGCAGGTCACAGTAGTTGGAGTATATAACTATTCCAGAGACGAATATAAAACTTATTTTTTAGAGGAATTATCTGACTTAGAAACTGACTTAAAAGAAGCTGATTTATTAGTGGGGTTCAACAATGACCATTTTGATACTCCAATACTAAATAAATATTATCAGTTTGATTTATTTAGTATAGCCTCTTTTGATATTTTAAGAGAGTTTAGATCTAAAACTGGTAAAAGATTAGGTCTTGATGCTATTGCTAGTATGACATTGGGATCTAATAAATCTGGTACAGGGTCGAATGCTATGACATTGTATCAGGAAGGAAAACTACAGGAGCTAGCAGATTACTGTCTGAACGATGTTAAATTAACAAAAGATATTTTTGAATATTGTATATTTCAAAAACATCTAATATATCCTTCCAAAGATGGTTGGTTAAGATTACGAGTAGATATGGAATATAATATAGATGATTTTATTGAGAATAATACTAAAAAATCACAGTATAGTTTTTTGTAGACAAAAATTTTAATTTATGTTAAACTTAACAAAGTTACATTATAATTATTTATAGCCGAAATAGCTCAGCTGGTAGAGCAACCGCCTTGTAAGCGGTAGGTCGGGGGTTCAAGTCCTCTTTTCGGCTCCATAGATTTTTCTATGGTATAATGTAAATGTTCATTTGGGCAGATGGCGGAGCAGTCAAACGCATCGGTCTGTAAAACCGACGCCTTTTCAGGCTACGTAGGTGCGAGTCCTACTCTGCCCACCAATTTATATCAAAATAGTTGCAAATTATTTTATTTTGTGTATACTTATTTTGGTATAAGCATTGGGTGCATAGCTCAGTTGGTAGAGCAGAGGCCTTTTAAGCCTTTGGTCGGTGGTTCGAGCCCACCTGCACCCACACTTTAATTATAGAAAATAAAATTAAATTTTTCTTGACAAGCAATAGCTAATACGGTAATATTGTACTATTAGCAGTTTGTTGCTTAGACTGCTAAAATCAATAGAATATTATAATAATTAATAGATATAAGATATGAATATACAACCTTTATTTGATAAAGTTTTAATTAAACCTCAGAAGTTAGAAGAAAAAACTGCTAGTGGTATTTATATCCCAGATACTGCTAAGCAAGATAAGCCTCAAATTGGAGAAGTTGTGGCTGTAGGTAAAGATGTCAAAGATGTAAAAGTGTCTCAAAATGTTGTCTTTGCTAAATATGGACCTACTGAGATCACTTTAGAGTCAGAAGACTATCTAATTGTCAAAGAAGAAGATATTTTGGCTACTATATAAATAGATTCATTATTATTAACATTAAATTATAAATATATGTCTGCAAAATTAATTTCATATAGTGAAGATGCTAGAAGAAAACTTTTAGTCGGAGTAGATAAAATTGCCGATGTAGTAAAAGTTACTTTAGGACCAAAAGGACGTAATGTGGTTTTAGATAAAGGATTTGGAGTTCCTGTAATTACTAAAGACGGTGTCGGTGTAGCCAAGGAGGTAGAATTAGAAGATAAATTAGAGAATATTGGAGCTGCTATTGTAAGAGATGTAGCTTCCAAAACTGCAGATATTGCGGGGGATGGAACTACAACTTCAACTATTTTAGCTCGTAGAATGGTAGCTGAAGGGTTCAAAAATGTGACAGCAGGAGCTAATCCAATGGAGATTAAAAAAGGAATTGAAAAAGGAGTCAAAAAAGTAGTAGAAGCTCTTGTTGCTTCTTCTGAGCAAGTCAAAGATGATAAATCAAGAATTCAGCAAGTAGCCACAATCTCAGCTAATGGAGATGAGACTATAGGAAAAGAAATAGCCGATGCTATGGAAAAGGTAGGAGCTAGTGGTGTAATTACTGTAGAAGAAGGACAAACTTTTGGAATTACTAGCGAAGTTGTAGAGGGAATGCAATTTGAAAAAGGATATATTTCTCCTTATATGGTAACCAATACCGAGAAAATGATTGCTGAAATGGAAGATGTTTATCTCTTAATTACAGATAAGAAAATTTCATCTATTCAGGATATTTTACCAATTTTAGAAAAAGTCACTCAAGCAGGAAGAAAAGAAATTGTGATCATTGCTGAAGATGTAGACGGTGAGGCTTTGACAACCTTGGTATTAAATAAAATGCGAGGAGGATTCTCAGCCCTTGCTATCAAAGCTCCAGGATTTGGTGATAACCGCAAAGAATTATTGAAAGATATTGCAATTTTGACTGGAGGACAAGTTATTTCTGAAGAAATTGGTCTAAAATTAGAAACTACAGAATTATCATCTCTAGGTAAAGCTAAAAAAGTTATCTCTGAAAAAGAAAAGACTATTATTGTCGCTGGAGATAATAATGAGCAAGCAATTCAAGATAGAGTAGATCAAATCAAAGCTCAAATTGATCAAACTGACTCTGAATATGATAGAGATAATCTTAAGAAAAGATTAGGAAAATTAGCTGGAGGAGTAGCTGTAATCAAAGTTGGAGCGGCTAGCGAAGTCGAGCAAAAGGAAGTTCAAGATAGAATAGAAGATGCTTTAGCTGCCACTAGAGCAGCAGTAGAAGAGGGAATTGTCCCAGGAGGAGGAACAGCTTTGATTAGAGCTATTGATTCTTTGGAGTCTCTAAAGTTAACTGGAGATCAAAAAGTAGGGCTAGATATTCTAAGAGTAGCTATGGAAGAGCCTGTTAAAATGATTGCTAATAATGCAGGAGTAGAAGGTTCAGTAGTTGTAGAGAAAGTTAAAGAATCTAAAGCCAATATAGGCTATAATGCTGCTACTGGAGTGTATGAAGATATGGTAAAGGCTGGAATTATTGATCCTACTAAGGTGACAAGAACTGCTTTACAAAACGCCGCCTCAGCTGCTGCGACTTTACTCACAACTGAAGCTGTGATCACCGAATTACCAAAATCAGATGATGACAAGGGGATGCCTCCAATGGGTGGAATGGGAATGCCAGGTATGATGTAGTATAAAATATAGAAGATGAGAGTTAGATTCAAATCAGCTCTCATCTTTTATATTGCCAAAATGATAGATTCAAGGTATAATAATACTATTAAATTGTAATGAATAAAATTTATGATTAAGGAAAGAACACTTTTAATTGTTAAGCCAGATGGAGTACAGAGAAGTTTGGTTGGTGATATAATGTCAAGAATTGAACGTACGGGACTCAAAATTGTGGCTTTAAAGATGATTGTAGCTAGTGAGGATACTCTCTGGAAGCATTACAATAAGGATGATGCTTGGTTCATTGAAAAAGGTACTATTGCAATTGAATCTAGAAAATCTCAGAATCTTCCAGTTGAAAAAGAAGCTATAGAATATGGAAAAGATATATTAAGAGGAAATATTGATTTTATGACCTCAGGTCCTGTAGTGGCTTGTGTTATACAGGGTAATCAAGCAGTAGGAGTAGTAAAAAAATTAGTTGGTGGAACTGAACCACTAACTTCAGATGTAGGTACAATCAGAGGAGATTATACTGTAGATACTTATGCTTTAGCTAATTCTTCCTCAAGAGCTGTTAGAAATTTGGTACATTGTTCAGATCAGGTCTCAGAGGCTGACAGAGAAATCAAACTATGGTTTAATGAATCAGAGATTATCAAATACAATTTAGCCAATGAGAGAATTTTATATGATGTTAATCTAGATGGCATCTTAGATTAAATAATATAATAAAAAGCTCCCCTTTATTAGGGGAGCTTTTTATTATATATTTTTTTACTTCTTATCTTTTTTTATTAAATCCTCTGCTTTTCTTCTTAGGAATATTTTTAGTACTATAAATATTGAAAATGAGACTATTAAGAAGTTAATAATCTGATTAATAAATAATCCGTACATAATAATAGGAGCTTTGGCAGCTTGAGCCTCAGCTAGAGAATTAAATGATCCATTCAATGATATATAAAGACTAGAAAAATCGGTTCCACCAATTAACCAGCCAAAAATTGGCATTACTAAATCTTTTACTAATGATTGTACTAGCGAGTTAAATGCGGCACCAACTATAATACCTACAGCTAAATCAATAACATTACCTTGTAGGGCAAAGGATTTGAATTCTTTTATGAAGTTAAAGCTAGTTTCTTTGATTTGATTAGGGTCAATTTCTGGGACTATATTAGGTATATATAGTCCACTTTTTTGGCTAGTTTTGCTTTCTTTCTTTTTCTTACTCATATTTATAAATATTATATAATTGATTATAATATATATGTGTAAATTTGTATAGATTATAATTTATGATATACTTAATTTAAATATATGTAAATTATGAAGTTTCATATCAAGGAATCAAAATTAAAATTTAAAGTAAGTTATATTTATTATATTCTGATTGGAATTATATTTATAAGTATAACTATAGTATTCTTTTATCAATATAAAAGCATTCAACAGTTTAGGCAAGAGCAGATTCAAAGAAATAATTTAATTTCTAAAGAATCAGTTGAAGAACCAATCTTAGACGGTCTAAAACCACAAATTATAAATATAAATGGAGCCAAACAAACTCTATATTTACCAGATAAATTTAAAATTGATATACTAACCGAAGGATTACAATCTCCTCAATTTATAGAAGCGGATGATAAGGGAAATTTATTTGTGACTGATAATAAAGCTGATACTGTGTGGTTAATCCCAATACAAAACCAAAAAGAAGCTAAAGTTATAGATAGTAAATTAAAAAATTTGCATTCTTTAGATTATTATAATAACTCTTTATATATAGCTACTGATCAGCAAATTATTAGATATAATGACATACATTCAGATGGTAGCTATAAGGAAAAGAAAGTTCTGATTCAAAATTTACCAAAACCTAAATTAAACTCATATCATACTATTGCTATTAAAGATGATAGAATTTATATAGGAATACCAGCCAACTGTGAGTCTTGTCAGCCCAAAGATAAAAGATTAGGAAGTATTGTTTCTTATTCATTAGAGGGGGATGATGAAAAGTTATTTGCGAGAGGCATAAGACAAATTACTGATATGCAAATTCAGAATAATGTTATTATTGCTACGGATATTGGACGTTCTGGGATTGGTGTGCAGTTACCATTAGTAGAGTTAAATAGGGTGGAAGAAGGTAAAGATTATGGTTGGCCATATTGCTACGGTAATTCTAATGTAGACCCCAAATATACTGACAAGGTTGATTTTTGTAAGGACAAAGTAGAGCCTCCTATCTCTAATTTGCCAAAAGGAAATGGAGTAGGTGGTTTTGATCTAATCCCATCTACTTTTTATAAGGAATTTGATAATAAATATGTATTTATTTATCAAGGTGGGGAACAAAACTCTATCCCTAAAGGTTATAAAGTAGTAATAAAAAATATTAATCAAGATTTTGGAGCTAAAAATTTTATTACAGGCTGGTTATTAGAAAATGGGGAGTCTTGGGGAAGTCCTAAAGGAGTAGTTTTTGATAATCAAGGGGCTATGATAATAACTGATCAGCAAAATGGATTATTATACAAAGTAACTAAAGAATAATGAAAATCCCAAAATCTAATATAATATTAGCCTGTATCTCATTTGTCATTTCGGCTTGCGTTGTTGGAGCTGGGGCTTGGTTGATATCTAATTATTCAAATAATATTCCTATTATTCAAAACTTAAATCCAATGCAGGCTAATAAAGAAGTTGATAAACCTGATAAAGAAACAGTATTGCTATTAGGTAAGGGGGGGGAGAATCATGACGGAGGAGATTTGACTGATACCATTATGATTGCACAGATCTTAAATACAGATAAGCAGATTAATTTAATCTCCATTCCAAGAGACTTTTTAGTATTTGATGATAAAGGTTATTATAGTAAAATAAATAGTGTTTATAGATATGCCTTGAATCAAGGTAAAAATGAATCAGAAGCTATTAAAGTTCTGCAAGATAAAATTACAGAAATTACAGGTATCACCTTCGATTATTATGCAGAAGTAGATTTTGCTGGTTTTGTGAAAATTGTTGATATTATTGGTGGGGTAGAAGTAGATGTTAAGGAAGCTATTGATGATCCTTATTATCCAGGACCAAATTATAGTTATCAAAGATTTGTTTTACAAGCAGGTTTACAGAATCTCAATGGAGACACAGCACTCAAATATGCTAGAAGTAGGTATACCTCTGTAGGTGGAGATTTAGATAGATCCCGAAGACAGCAACAAATTTTAAGTAGTCTCAAAGATAAGATATTTACCCTAAATCCAGTCTTAGATGCTCCTAAGTTGTTATCTATGTTTGGAATAGCTAGAGAAACAATAAAAACAGATTTATCTTTATCAGATATGAAAAGTTTTTATGATACATATCAGGATAGTAAAGATTATACAATGAAATCTCTGGTAATAGGAAATAATCTCCTAACGGGTAATCTAAAAGAAGGTTATAGGCAATTTGGATCAGCCAGAGGATATATTATAGAGCCTCGATTGAGCGAACAAAATTACTTAGAGATACAAGAGGAAATTAGTAATATAAAAGATATTGCTAAATATGAAGAACAGTTAGCTAATTTAAGTAAAAGTAAATTTGAATTAAATATTATTTGGGGTGATAACTTGACTAAAATCCAAAGAGTACATATTCAGGAGTTTTTACAAGCAAGAGGATTTATTATTAAATCTATTGATTCTAATCAATTAAATACCATCCCTACTAAGAACACTTTATACCTAGGGAATAATCCATATCAACAAGAACAAAGCACTCCTAACACAGACACTCAGACTACTAATATATCGCAAAATTATATTAAATCTATATTTAAGCCCAATATAGATAGTCAAATGGTTTTAAATAAAGATATTCCAGTATTATATATAGCTGAATTATTAAAATTTTAAGATATGAAATTAGTTGTAGGGCTTGGTAATATAGGTGATAATTATAAGCAAACTTACCATAATATAGGTTTTGAATTTTTAGATTTTATTACAAATAAAGCTAACTTTAGCTATAAAAAACAATTTTTAGGGTCTATTTATAGTCAATTAGATACAATTTATCTCAAGCCCCATACATATATGAATAATTCAGGGCAAGCGGTTTTGGCTGTTAAGCAATATTATAATATTCAAGATAATGACATTACTATCGTACATGATGATTCAGACATAGCTCTGGGAGAATATAAAATTCATATTAATCGAGGTAGTGGAGGACATCATGGAGTTGATTCCATTTTTCAACATATTTCTCCAGCAGTCACTAGAATTAGAATAGGTATTCGGGCAGATAGATTTCAGGGACAAAAAGCTCAAGCATTTGTATTAAGACATATTTCTGAAGAAGATAAAGTAATTCTGGATCAAGTGTATAAGACATTACAAGATATTTTATAAATATGTAGTGATAGGGGAATCACTTTGCTAAAATTGATTATATCTCAATATAATTCTCCCACTTATATTGATTTATTAGCATATTTACTGTACAATATAAAGTATTAAAATTGATTAGATTTATATTATGTCATCTTTGAATTTGAAAAGCCCTTTAGTATATTTATTAGGTTTAGAAAAGGTCAAAATTCTAAAGGTATTTCTAAAAGATACTAAGAAATTATTAACTGTAGACGAATTACATATTAGAACTCATATTCCAGTCAATACTATCAAAACTGAATTAAGACAGGCATTAAAATATAATATAATTCAAGAAATAAAGTCAAAAAAAGAAACCCAATACTCTTTAAATCCAATTGAAGAAGTTATAGCTTTAGAGACGGTAATATTTAGATTAGGACAGTCTTTCTTTGAATCCTTAGCTCAGAAGTTGGAAAAAATTGGTAATATACAGCTATGTATTGTAATGGGTGCTTTTTTACAAAGGGATAAAGATAGAGTGGATATGTTCTTGGTGGTAGATGATATCAATGAAAAAAAATTTGAAGCTTTAATTCAAGATATAGAAAGCGAGTTAGCTCAAGAGATAACATACACAGTATTAACTCTAAAAGAGTTCGAATATAGGCAAAATATGTTCGATAAATTTGTATTAGATATACTTGAGAATAAAAATTCTCAAATTGTTATTGACAAATTTTCAATTTCATCGGATAATTAGTATATAGCCTCGATAGCTCAGGTAGTAGAGCACAGGTCTGAAGAACCTGGTGTCGTAAGTGCAAGTCTTACTCGGGGCACAATAAAGTAAATTTAATACAATATGCATACCAATCCTAGTATATTCAAAGCTTATGATATTAGAGGTATATATGGGACGGACTTAACAGATGATACAGCTTATAGATTAGGTAGAGCCTATGGACAATTTTTAAAAAAAGAATATCCAAAGCAATTAGAACTAACTGTGATAGTAGCTCGTGATATGCGAGAATCAGGTATAGTTTTAGAATCTCGGTTAAAGCAGGGTCTTGCTGATGAGAATATAAAAATTATCAATATTGGAATTTCTTCAACCCCAATGATGTACTATGCAGTGTTGGAATATGAAGTAAATGGGGGAGTTATTATAACTGCTTCTCATAACCCAGCGGAGTATAATGGATTTAAATTAGTCAGACATAATGCAATCCCAATCTCAGGAGATACAGGTATATACCAAATGAGAGATATAGTTATGAATCATTCTCTAGAAGAGAAGAATTTACCTATATTAGAGACTATCAAGACAGATACCCTGCAAGATTATATCCAAAATGTTTTAAGTTATCGTAGTAAAGAAATTGAGATTAAACCACTTAAAATAGTTGTAGACACAGCTAATGGAATGGGGTATCCAGCTATCAAATCATTTTTAGATAATTTCCCACAGCTAGAAGTTATTTATTTATACTCAGAGCTTGATGGAAATTTTCCAAACCATGAAGCAAATCCTTTAAAAGAAGAGACATTATTAGACTTACAGAATAAAATTAGAGAATTAGGAGCTGACTTTGGCATAGCTGGAGACGGAGATTTTGATAGAGTTTCTTTTGTAGATAATACTGGTAAAACTATCAGACCAGATATTGCTACGGCTCTTTTAGCCCAGGTGCTATTAACTGGCAGAGAAGGTTCTAAAATACTATATGATCTTAGGTCATCTAATATAACTCCAGAAGAAATTACTAGACAAGGTGGAGTTCCGATGCAAACTAGAGTGGGACATTCCTTTATCAAGGCTCAAATGCGAGAAGAAAAAGCCTTTTTTGCTGGAGAATTCTCTGGACATTTTTACTTAGATGTAATGAAAGGTTCAGATCATGCTTATTTTGAAAATCCACTTTTTGTAATTCTAAAAATAATTGAATTATTGTCTGAAAATGATACAAGTCTCAATGAACTAACTAAAGACTTATTTATCTATGCTCATTCAGGTGAGATCAACTTCGAAATTGATCGACCCAAAGATGAAATATTAGCTGAAATCAAAAAAGAATTCAGTCAGGGTCAACTTAATGAATTAGACGGAATTAGAATAGACTATCCAGACTTTTGGTTCTCAGTGAGAGCCTCTAATACCGAACCAGTCTTGAGATTAATTGTAGAAGGTAAGACTTATAGCAAGATGGAAGAGATTAAGACTAAACTTATAAATATAATTATAAAATAGTATATCTTTTTAAAGAAATCTAATATTTTAAGAATTTAAGAAAGTATAATAATTACATATAGTAAAATACACACCTGTTTTAAGTCCTTTAACATTACTTTAATTAAATATTTACTGTATTTAGTTTAAGTATACATTTTATACTGTTGCATTAGATTACTGAAGAAAAGATATATAAAAAATTTAGGATTAAATAAAAATTTTAATTTGTTACTACATAAATTTAAGTAATAAAAAATGGGGATTATACCCATTTTTTATTACTTTTTTATAGATAAAATTTATCTTGTTATAGAAATCAAGGTTGCCCCAGTAGCTGAAGTTTCAGTTTTAGGTGCAGAAACAGTGATTCTCTGACTAGTACTTTGAGTTATTGTATATAGGGTACATACAGAAGTTCCTCCACTAGGATCAACTGGAATAGCTCCTATATAAGTACCACTAGCTCCTACTAACTGAGATGTTAGATCAATCATAGCAGTTGTAGATCCTCCAGTATTTGTAAGACAAACAGTATCAGTAGGAGTAGTTGCAGCTCCAGCTGTACCAAGAGCATAGACAGTTGAATCAACCAGAGCGTCATTCATAGCCGTAGTTCCATTAGCTGCATCATCAATAATTTTTTGGTATACAGCACTAGAGATAGCACTTACATCAGATCTTCTTTGAGTATTACGAGCTTGAGCTAATTGACGATTAGGGTTAATAGCAATTAAAACTATAGCAGCTAAAATACCAATGGCAGCTATTACTAATAGAATTTCAAGTAAGGTAAAACCTTTTCTTTGAGTTACAGAGTATTTTTTCATATGAGTTTTGATTAATGTTAATGATAACTCTCTATCTAGATTATAATATATACATATCATTGTCAAGTTATACTTATCCACAATTATTAATAATTATAGTAAATATATGTATTATATATAATCAAAATTACTAATAATTTAATTGTTTTGGTAAGTTATATATCTACTATAATATAAAGTTATCCACAATTATTATTCTTGAATTTATTTTAATAAGATGATAATATAATGTATATATTGTGTTTAAAATAAATATTTATAAATAATGATTTTACAAATCTTACAAAATATATCTAAATCATACAAAAGTAATAGAAGCTTAGTATTGCTATTTTTATTTTTATCAATATCTTTGTTACATATAAGCTCAGCTTTAGCTAATACGGGTATAAATCCACAAATTCCCTATTCAGGAACCATTATTCAAAATGATGGTACGGTTTTACCAAGTTCTAATTATAGAGCAAAGTTTTTAATATATAATTCATCTGGAACTGTATTATACAACGAGATTAGAGATGGTATTACAAATTATGCAGTGACAGGTATATCTCCAGCTCTTTCTGTGACTGACGGTAGATTTGAAATTTTATTGGGTAGTCAAAATCCTATTAATATTGTTGATTTAAACGATGACTCCTTGTGGCTAGAATTACAATTAGATTTAAATAACGATACTGTTTATGAAGAAGTTTTTTCACCAAGAAGAAGAATAGGGTCAGCAGTCTCAGCCATCAATTCTATTAAATTGGTAGCTGGTGGAGATAGTCTTGCTACTACTAGTACTAATAATTTATATATCAACAGTACTGGTGATTTAGTTTTTACCGGCTCTCTAGAGAGGATGCGAATATTAGGTACTGGGGGGCTGAGACTTTCAGGGGCTACTTCTGGATTTGTAGGGTTATCCCCAGCAGCAGTAGCAGGAAATGTGACTTATACATTGCCTAGTGCAGCTCCTACTACAAATGGACAGGTATTAAGTAGTACTACAGCAGGGGTTATGAGTTGGAGTGAGGTATGGTCTCTGGCAGGTAATGCTACAACAACAGCTTGGAATGGAACTACTGGTAGTAGAATAGGGACAACAGGTAATCAGCCTTTGGTCCTGGCAACTACTAGTGCAACAGCTCAGGATATAAGATTTTTTACAGGAGCTAGTGGAGCTAATGAAAGAATGAGAATATTAAGTACTGGAAATGTAGGGATTGGAGTAACAGCCCCCACTGCTAGACTTCATTTAGCTGCAGGAACAGCTACAGCCAGTACAGCTCCTCTTAAATTTACATCTGGTACTAATCTTACTACTGCCGAGGCTGGAGCTATGGAGTGGAATGGAACTAACTTATTTTTGACTACTAGTGGTAGTGTTAGACAGACTATTAATCAAGGGTTAACTGCCACAGCTACATTAGATTTTCTTTCCACCAATAGTTCTGCTTATACTGACTTGACAGTTACTGTCACTGGGGCAGCCTTAAATGATGTTGTGGCACTTGGTATACCTAATGGTAGCGTACCTGCTGCAAATTCTAATTTTACAGCTTGGGTAAGTGCTGCTAATACTGTCACTGTTAGATTTAATAATAATTCAGGGGTAGCTCAGGATCCAGCTAGTGGAAGTTTTAAAGTTTTTGTGACTAAATTCTAGTACATTGCTAAATGTTTAGACTAAATTGATAATTGATGATGTTAATATAATTAAGTATGGTAATAGATCTAAGAAGTCTGAGTAATAAAGGAATCTCTAAAGGTAAAGAAAAAATCAATTCTAAGGTTAATGATAAAAAATTTTTAGTAACTAATGTCTCTGAAGATAAATTATCTAAATTAAGAGATGACTATCCCTCAGATTTAAAACAAAAATCTGATATTATATCTAATAAAAATAGTAATAATAAATTATCTAAAGCTCAATGGTTATTGCTTTGTTATACAACTATATTCCTAGCTATATTATCTTCTATAGTGTTTATAAACTGGGATAATACTTGGCAATTGCCTAAGACTATTTTACTTATATTTGGTGTATCGGGATTTTTGATAATATCTAGTACTCTTTGGATATTTGGTTATATTAAGCATACTGTAAGAATTACTTTAGGAGATATTATTTTAGCTGTTTTGGGGTTTGGTATAGTTATTGTATCTTTTTTGAATCCTAATCAGATTTCTTTTTGGGGAAGTATATCTAGAATGTTTGATGCTGGTATATTTATAGGTTTTTTGACTTTATTTTATATATTATTAAAAATTTTCCTTGATAAAAAAACGTTTAATATACTATTATTATTTTTTGCTTTTATATCTTTAATCGGATTATTAATTGGAGCTCTTGCGATTTATATCCCTAGTTTTAATTCTGTACTATCTATTCTATCAAAATTACAAATTACAGGTACATGGTTGACTGAATATCCTAAGGATTTGGTATTAATTAGTTTATTATCTTTTAATATTATTTTTGTATTTTTCTTTCAAAATAAATCTAAAGCTATTTTAAGTAAAGCTTTGTTGGGGTTATATTATATCGCTTTATTTGTACATATTATATTGTTAATAAGACTCCCAGATTATTCTATGTATGTTTTGACTGTTATAGCATTGTTAATAAATACTATTTTTTATATAAATAAGTTATTTAAAAATAATATTAGTAAAGGATTAGCTGTTACCAGAATATCATTTATATACGGATCTATAGTTATATTATTAATATCTTTGTCCATAATTAGACCATTTAAAAATAATACTCAATTCCCTGAATACACAGCCTTAACTGTTCCTAATATAAATACTACTCTCTCTATTGCTAGACAAAGTTTACAGTCTGATACCTTGTGGGGTAGCGGTGATATAGTATATGCATGGAACAAATTTAATCCTTCTTTCAATGAAACTCAAATATCAAATTTTAGCTTTGAGACTTTATATAGTGAAATAGCTAATATAGTTGTTAGATATGGATTGATAGTGAGTATTCTTATAGGTATTTTTGCTATTTGGGTTATAGGTACATTACTAAGATTATTATTCATTCATAAAAATATTCCAGTTGAAACATATACTTTATTATTGGCTATAATTGGGTTGTTTTTGATGCCTTTTACTGTAATAACAAAAGTTTTATTTATATTAATTTTAGTATGGTGGAGTAATATTGTGTCAAAGTATTTTAATCCAATTATTAAGCTAAATTTAGATATTAATAAAATTCCAGCTTCAATCTCATCACTATGTACATTTATTATATTGTTTTGTATTGCTACAACAGTATTTACTTCTACTAAGTTGTATAATATTTTCCAATCCCAAGAGTATGTCATAAAAGCTTCTCAGGTACAGAATAATCTAATAGAACAAGTCGATTTATTAAAACAAGCTCAAGATAAGTCTCCATATATATTAGACTATGCACAACTTCATATCCCATCACTTATTAAACAAATTAATCAAGAAGCTTTTGATTTATCTAATACTTCTAAAGAACTTGAAACTCAAAATATAGATGCTGAGAAGCAAAGTAATTTACAGTTAAAAATTGCGTCAACCCAATCTATGATTGATGGATATAGGGAAAAATTTCCTTCAGACGCTAGAGTTTTATATTGGCAGTTAGATTTATATTTAATTATTCATAGATATGGTGTCGTTGATGAAAATGAATATATGGTATTTATTTCCAAGGGAAGAGATTTGCAGAAAAACTCATTATATTGGGATATTTATGAAGCTCAATATTATGCTATAAAAGCTCAGAGAGAAAGAGAATTAAATTTAGAACAATTCAATAAAGCTAAAAATATTCTAAATAAATTATTTGAAAAAGATAATGCCTCTATAGAAGTATATAGAAATTATTATGAATTATTAAATTTAAATAAAGATTATAAAGGTCAAATAGATATTTTATCTAAATATATAGATTTATCTATAAAGAATAATCTTATTGCTGACAGCGACCTGGTATATTTATTAGGGGTTGCTTATCAAAATAATAAGCAATATAATGAGGCTATTGATGTTTATAATAAAATATTAGAAAGTTTCCCAAATTATACAAATGTATACTTTAAATTTGGAGAAATATACGAATCTCAGAAGAAAAATGAGTTAGCTATTCAGCAGTATGAAAAAGTTTTAGAATTAGATCCAAACGCTGAATTAGCTCGCACTAAATTAGAGCAATTAAAATAAATACTGACTTTCTTATTTAAAATACAATATATTGTATTTGGATTATATTTTTGGTATAATATATTTAAATTTTAATATAAATATTTATGGAATATATTCAGGATATTAATACCGTCCTAGCTGTAGTAAAGATATTTGGATTTGCAATTATAGCATTTGTTATTAGTATTATTCTGACTCCATTTTTAACTGATTTTTTGTTCCGTACTAAATTAGGAAAGAATATTAGGGAAGAAACTTGGGATAATACTAAAAGTCCTATTTTTAATAAATTCCATAAGCATAAACAAGGTACTCCTACTATGGCTGGGATATTATTTTGGATTGTGACAGCTATATTAACTCTAGCTTTTAATTTGAATCGTGCAGAGACTTTTTTGCCTTTAGCCTTCTTGGTCTCAGCTGGCTTATTGGGAGCTATTGATGATATTGCTAATATTAAAGGCATAGGTAAAATTAAAGGTTTGGGGGTAAAACTAAAATTAGGTCTGCAAATATTAATAGCGGGTTTTGGAGCTTATTGGTTTACTTTTAAGTTAAATTGGACATCTTTTCATATTCCTGGAGGAGCATTATTGGGACTTCCCACAGATATAGAGCTAGGATATTGGTATATTCCAATTTTTATGATATTGGTTGTTTTTATTATGAATGCTGTCGATATTACGGATGGACTAGATGGTTTATTAGCAGGGTCAATAGTACCTCCATTGGGTGTTTTGTCAGCACTGGCTTTAGCGCAGGGAAATATTTCATTAGCCGTTTTTATGAGTACTTTGATCGGGGCCTTGGTAGCTTTTTTATGGTTTAATATTCATCCCGCTAGATTTTTTATGGGTGGTACGGGGGCCTTTGCTTTAGGGGCGGTATTGGCTGTGGGAGCTATGTTAACTAATTCATTAGTTATATTACCAATTATAGGATTATTATTTTTTGTAGAAGGATTTTCATCTCTGATTCAGGTAACTTCTAAAAAACTCTTAAAGAGAAAAGTATTTTTGGCAGCTCCAATTCATCATCACTTTCAAGCTATAGGTTGGCCCGAGACTAAAATTGTAATGAGATTCTGGATTATATCTTTGGTAATGAGTGTGATTGGTCTTACTATTGGATTATTAGGCTTATAAGTATGAATAATATAATTATTAAAGATGGTTTAATAGTCGATGGAACGGGATCTAAGCCATATAAAGGAACTATTGTTATAAATAAAGGTAAGATAACTAAAATAACATCCAAAGATAATGGGTATAAAGCTCAGGTTGAAGTATCTGCTCAAGGTAAAATTATTACCCCTGGTTTTATTGATGTTAGTAATCACTCGGATACTTATTTAACATTATTTTCAGCTCCGTCTCAAAAAAGCTTAATTACTCAGGGAATTACTACTTTGATTGGAGGTAATTGCGGGGCTTCTCTAGCTCCTTTAATTAGTAACTCTGCTATTGCTTCAATTCAGAAATGGAGTAATATAGCTGATATTAATATTGATTGGCATACTTTTCAAGAGTATATGGATGTTTTAGATAAAAAATCTTTTGCTCCTAATTTTGCCAGCTTAATAGGTTATGACACTATTAGAAGAGGTTTGGTTGGAGATGCAAGTAGAGCTTTAACTGAATCTGAACTTAAAGTAATAGCAAATATAGTGGATAAGTCTTTATTAGAAGGGGCATTAGGAGTTTCTATTGGATTGGCATTCTCTCATATGCAGGCTGTAGATAAAAAAGAATTATTACAGTTAGCAAATATTATTAAAAATAACAATAAAATTTTGACTGTTCACGCTAGAAATGATGGAGAGGAAATAATAAAATCTATACAAGAAATTATTGATATTGTGAAGATTACTAAAGTTAGGACACATATTAATCACTTAAAAATTTTGGGACATAAAAATTGGAAATATACAAAAGACTTAAATGAATTATTATCACAAGCAATGCATGATAATTTACCTTTAACTTTTGATATATTTCCCTATACAGCTAATAATACTGTTGCTTATTTACTATTACCAGCTTGGGTTGCTATAGGTGGGCGTAAAGTTTTGTTAAATAATTTACAAGATAATAATATCCGTAATAAACTATTGCAGGAAATGAAATCTAACTCCTATGATTATAATAGAATTATCGTATCAGATAGTCCTATGAATAAATCTATCATTGGTAAAAATATGCTTGAGATAGCTAAAAACCAAGGTTTAAGTGTAGAAAACGCTCTTATTCAGCTAATTTTGGCATCTGAGGGAAGAGCTAGAGTAATAGTAGATTCTATTTCTGATAAACATATTAAAGAGTTAATGTCCTTTCAGAACTGTATTCTTGGTTCAGATTCAGCAGGCTATGATGATAACTTAATTAAATCTAAAATTTATGAGCATCCAAGATCCTTTGGGTCTTTTACAAAATTTATACAAGATTATGTGATGACTGAAATTTTAGATTGGCAAACCGCAATCCCTAAGATTACATCTCTTCCAGCTAAAACATTTGGTATTAGTAATAGGGGAGTCTTGCTAGAAAATATGCAAGCTGATATTACGATTCTGAATCCTGATACTCTAAACTCTTTTGCTAATTTTCAGCAACCAATGCAATATTCAACAGGTATTGAAACTGTTATTATAAATGGTAAAATTATATTACAAGATGGTCAGATTAATAGTTTAGAAGGACAGATAATTAAGTTTTAATTTTATGAATTTGGAAAATAAGAAAGTAATGGTGATGGGGCTTGGATTAAATGATGGAGGTCTTGGTGCTGTAAAATATGCTCTTACTAAACAGGTATCAGAATTAATTATTACTGATGCTAAGACTGCTGATATACTAAAGCCTACCATAGATAAAATTGATGAATTGCCGGCTACTAATATACCAATTAAATATATTTTTGGGGATCAGAATATTGAAGATTATACTAAAATTGATATTATTATAAAAAATCCGGGAATTCCTAATAATTCACCGTACTTAGAGGCTGCTCGAGAAGCAGGAGTTATGATTACTAGTGATGTTGAGCTGTTTTTTGAGCATATTAAATCTCTAGAGCATCAACCAAAAGTTATAGGTATTACTGGTACTAGAGGTAAATCTACTACTACAGCTTTGATACATCATATTTTGAGTGATTTCTATGGTAAGGATAAAGTTTTATTGGGAGGTAATATTAGAAAATCTATTCTTAGCTTACTATCAGAAATTAAAATGGATAGTTATATAGTTTTGGAATTATCTAGCTTCCAATTAGATTGTGTTCAAAACTCTCCGCATATCGGAGTCTTTACATCCTTTTTTGCAGATCATCTAGATAGATATAACTCAATTGAAGAGTACTTTAAGTCTAAAACTCATATTGTCGAGTTTCAGTCAGAAAATGATTTAGCAGTTTTGAATATTGATAATGATAGAATTAAAAATTTATCTACTCAGTTAAAATCTAAAGTCATAACTTATTCTCTACATAATAATGCAGATATTTATATTAAAGATAACTATATTATAAAATATGGGGAGCAGTTTATGCCTATAGATAAAATTTCTTTATTTGGAGATCATAATAAATATAATGTCATGGCATCGATAGCTGTCTCTGATTCTCTTGAAGTACCTAGCTCTAATATAATTAAATCTATTCAATCTTTTAGAGGAGTTGCTGGTAGGCAAGAGTCACTAGGTATTATAAATGGGGTAGAAGTCATTAATGACACTACTAGTACTATGCCAGTAGCTTTAGCCGTAGCCCTGGATACTTTTAAGGATAATCCTTATATTGTAATTTGTGGAGGAGAGAATAAAGGGTTAGATTATTCATTACTTGCGGAGCATATACATAAAAATCTAAAAGCAATTGTACTTCTACCAGGCTCAGCTAGTAAGTTGATTAAAAAATATCTTGATCCGGTAGTAGCTTATGAAGTACAAAACTTAAAAGAGGCGGTTGATAAAGCATTTAATTTGGTAAATGTTGGTGATAAAATTGTATTTTCTCCAGGAGCCACAAGTTTTGGTTTATTTTTACATGAATTTGATAGAGGGGATAAATTTACAGATTTAATAGAATCTAAAAGATAGTATATACTGAAATGAAACAGAAAAATATATTACAAGGAATTGACCCTGTGCTTCTAGTAGCAACAGGTATACTTTTGCTGTTAGGTTTGGTGATATTGCAATCAGCTAGTGGTCCAATTTCTTATCGTATTTATGAAAATCCATATCATGAGTTTATGAATCAGTTGAAGAAAGGTGTTTTGCCTGGTATGTTTATGTTTTATGTTTTTTCTAATTTAAAACTAAAGTGGTTGAGACGATTGTCTATAGTAGGTTGGCTTATGGTGGTTGTTTTAAATATATTAGTTTTATTACCTCCTTTTGGGGTTGAGGTGAATGGAGCAAATAGATGGATTGATATTTTTGGATTACAAATACAGCCTGCTGAGTTATTAAAGTTAGCACTGATAATATGTTTGTCTGCTATTTTATTTCGGCTGGGTAGGAATATAAATAATACTAAGTCATTGATATTAATAAGCTCTATTATACTTATAAGTGCATTTATAGTAATTATTATACAATCTAGTTTAAGTAATGGGATTATTTTATTGAGTATATCATTGAGTATGCTCTTTCAATCTAAAATCAAATTAAGATTTATTAGCATATTTATTATGGCTGGCTTATTGGTAGCTATAATAGCTATATCATCCAAGTCATATCGTCTAGAAAGAGTTATGACACTACTGAGACCTGAACAGGCAAGTTCATTAGATGAGAGATATCAAATTAATAATAATATGATTGCAGTAGGTTCTGGTGGATTATTTGGAGTGGGATTAGGGGAAAGTAGGCAAAAGTTTTTTTATTTGCCAGAAGCTAGTACAGACTCTATATTTGCAGTATTTGCAGAAGAGGCTGGCTTCATTGGAGTGATAATACTATTATCTATATTTTTAACAATAATATTTAGAGTATTATTTTTATATACTCGTACTAATGATGAATTTAGTAGATATATTTTGGTTGGGGGAATTACTTGGTTTTCTTTGCAGACTATAATTAATATTGGACCAACTATACAGTTGCTCCCAGTAACGGGAGTACCATTGCCTTTTGTTAGTTCGGGAGGTACTTCTGTAATAGTATTTTGTATTTTATTTGGTATTATAGCCAATATTAGTAAGTATCGTAGTAATTAATTTATATAAATATATTTAGAATTTATATATTCGGTGCAAACACTTGATTTTTATTATAAATATGTTAGTATATACAAATAACATATTTAATTTATATTTTTAATAATAATTCACAATATTTATGGCAAATACACGCTCTACAATTTCTCTTGATCTTGATGATATGGCAAAAGCAGGAGTTCATCTTGGACATCATACTTCAAAATGGAATCCTAAAATGAGAGAATATATATATGGTAGTAAAAATTCTATACATATCATAGATCTAAATATTACAAAAGAGAAGTTAGAAATAGCCTTAGATTTTATATATGAAACTGTTTCTTCAGGTAAAGATATTTTGTTTGTGTCAACCAAAAAACAAGCTATTCCAGTTGTTAAAAGTACAGCAGAGGAGACAGGTATGCCTTATATGGTAAGAAGATGGGTTGGTGGGATTTTTACTAACTTTAAAACTGTTGGTAAGAGAGTAAAACAATTGATTGTTTTAGAAGAAAAGCTACAAGCTAATGAATTAAAAGCTTATACTAAAAAAGAGCGAAAAGTATTTGCTGACAAAGTAGAAAAAGGTAATAAAATATTTGCTGGAATAAAAGATCTAAAATCTTTACCTGGAGCTATATTTGTAGAAGATGTGATTAAAGATTCTTTGGCTATTAAGGAAGCTAAAGATTTGAATATCCCAGTTATAGCTTTGTCAGATACAAATGCTAACCCAGAGTTAGTTAACTATGCAATCCCAGCTAATGATGATGCCGTTAGTTCAATTAAATATATCTATGATTTGGTTGCTAAAGTTATACTTGAAGCTAAGTCTAAAAGAATAGTTGCAGATAATAAAGCTAATAATAAAGAATAAAACTATGATTACTGCCCAAGATGTTGCTAAATTAAGACAAATTACAGGTGCTGGAATGATGGATGCCAAAAAAGCTCTAGAAGAGTCCTCTGGTGATTTTGAGAAAGCTAAGAATATTCTACAATCTAAATATGTTGAAAAAGCTGATAAAAAAGCAGATAGAGAAACAGGAGAAGGATTTATTGGTACTTATGTTCACAATGGAAAATCAGGTGCTTTGGTTGCTTTAGCCTGTGAAACTGATTTTGTTGCAAGAAATGATGAGTTTAGAGAACTAGCACAAAATATTGCCTTACATATTACAGCTCTAATTGTAGACGATGCCACCATTCAAGACATATTAGATTCCAATTATATTAAGGATCCTAGTATGACTATTGCTGAGTTATTAAAAACCAAGATTGGAGTATTAGGAGAAAATATTAAAATAACAGGATTTAAGAAGCTTGCTTTATAAGTTTTAACTTAATTAAATCTACTTAGAATATAATAAGCCATGATTACAGCTATATTTATTATAATATTAATATTAGTTATAAGTGCTGGTTTATTTTTTTTGATAAAAAAAATTTCAAATAATGATTATGTCGAGCAAGATGTATATGCTGAAGAGGGTGTGATTACTGATTTTGATAAATTAAATACAAATACATCCAATAATATTAAGGACGATGAGTCAGATATAAGTGATTCTTCTCCTCAATTTAAATTTGCAATGATATTAGGTAAGATTTATGCATTTCGTGATTATTTGAAATCTAAGTTTTTGTCTATAAAAGAAAATTATTCTAACAATAGATTAAAAAAAATTAAAGAGAGGGAAGAGGAAATACAGGATGCTGTTCAAAAAAGTTTTGAAACAGAAGCTAAAGATATAGATAATGGTATTGATGATTTAGATACATCTCACTTTGAGTTGGAAGATGATATTTCTTCAGAGAGCATTAATGAATCTGTTGAAAGAAAAAATGATGGAGTTAATAGTAAAGCTAGTGATTTTGTTCAACAGCTATTATCAGATGTAGATGCTGTGTCTGATATGACAGCAAGCGAAGATATATCTGATACGTATTATTATGAATATATGGAAAAAAGATATATTAACCGTATAGTAGCTAACTCTAGAGATATAGAGGCCTATAAGAAGTTGGGTGATCTTTATGTTGATATGCGTAACTATGAAGATGCTTTAGAATCATTTCAATATGTTTTGAGGCTTAAACCAAATGATATTACAGCTAGGCATAGAGTAAATGATATTTCTAAACGTTTACAAGAGAGTAAATCTACTATATAATAAAACAATGTTATATATAAATACAAAATAATAAGTTAATCAATATGTCTAAAGAAAAAATAAAAAATAAAAAAGCCTTTACGCTTCTAGAAATAATGCTAGCTATCATCCTTATAGGAATACTTATTTCTATTGCTTTAGTTTCTATTAATCCCAATAGGCAGTTGTCTCAAGCTCGTAATACTGAAAGAGTGGCTGAAGTTAATAGGTTGTATGATGCTATAGAGCGATATATGTCAGACAATGGTTTATATCCATCTGATATAGATTTTACAGAGAAGACTATATGTAATACTGGATCAAAAAGTTCTACTGATACATTAAGTCCAAGTAATTTATGTGAGGGGAAGGCAGACTTGAGGGTTTTGGTACCTAAATATATCGATAGTATTCCAACTGATCCAGCAGGAAGTTTGTATAAAGTCAGGATTAATTCTAATAATAACGAGGTTAGCTTATTAGCTCCAGATGCAGAATTAAATGAAGATGTCAGTATAAATAAGGTTTCCTTTGCTTGGGCAGAAGGAGGTAATAATATTTATACACTACAATCTGGAAGTAGGTCATATAGAGTACATGAGTTTAATGTAGCTGGTACATCGACAATAAACTTTACTAAAGCGGGGCTAGTAGAGTATCTAATAGTAGGAGGTGGAGGAGGTTCTGGAGTGGTGGCAGATGTATATTCAATTCCAGGTGGAGGAGGTCAAGTTGTGTCTGGTACTATAAATGTTTTAGCGCAAAGTTATTCTGTAGTAGTGGGCAAAGGTGGTTCGAGCAAAGGGACTGTAGCGAATCCTGAGGTTGGTGAAAATGGTGTAGAATCAAGCGTATTCTCAATCATAGCCAACCCCGGACAGGGAGGAGGAAGGCAGGTTGGTAAAGGTGGCCTCAGTGGATCAGGTAAAGAGGGAGGTAATCATCAAGGCTGCGGTAGTGGTGGAGGTGGTGGCGCAGGTGGTGTTGGTGGAGGAGCTGTCCCATCATGTGGAGATAATGGGCAAGGTGGTCTTGGCGGTATTGGGATTCAGTCTGATATAACAGGAGTGATGCTTGGATATGGTGGAGGAGGCGGTGGTGAATCTTGGAATCAAGGGTGTAGACCTGGTTCTGATGGAGGTGGTAAATGTAAATGGGGGGTAGGATTTGTAGCTGGAACAGAGGTTCTTCCTAGTAGAGGAGGTGGAGCTGGTAGTGAGCAAAATGGTGGATCTGGAGTGGTTATTATAAGATATGAAATCTAAAGAATTTTGATAGATCATTTTATATAAAATAAACTTGCTGAAAGTATATGTACTATTGTCTAATCATAGAATATAAGATATAATGTTATTTATATGAGTATAAGAATACGCTAGTGAAAGTAATGAGTTTCCATATATTAGAAGATACAACTAATGGAGTGACAGATGTATTCCTATCTCATACTCAAATTAGTGACTCTGATCCGTCTCTTTTACATTATGAAGAATTGGATTGGGAAAATGATAATATAGAATTTCAATCAAGAGATGTAGAGAAATTATTCTCAATATTGCATCATCCAGTTATATTAAATAAGTATTTTAACACTAATGAGATGCTTTATGTTGTTGCTAAAGAAAAATTAGAAATTAGTGATTATTATGAACTAGTCTATAAGTATATTACTGAATTTTGTGAATTCGCTGACCAAGACTATACAATTTACTTTAAGGTTAATTAATAAATTTATTCTATGAAAGATACATTAGTAAAAGTAGCTCCTTTAATAGCACTGAAAAATAAAGTGTTATTCCCTAATGAAGTTGTGTCTTTAATTTTTGAACGTGAGCAGTCTCTACTAGCTCTTAATAAGGCTATGGATAACGATATAAATCCAGTTTTTGTCTTTCAGAAAAAAGATGTTCAAAAAATTACTGCTGACAATCTATATAAAGTGGGTACTGTTGGTAAAATTATCAGAGTCTGGAATATGCCAGAGGGGCCAACTGGAGTTTTGGTAGAGGGAATTGGCCCAGTAATATTGCATCAAATTGATAGTACGGATTCGGGGTTTACTACTCATTACAGTACACTACCACAAGAAAAATATGAATCTGATATAGAGGTAGAAGCTTTAATTAGAAATATTACCAATGTCTTTCGTGATATTGTAAATATGGGAGTCTCTATTCCACTCTCAGTAATGAATGAAATTATAAATGATAATATTGATCCTATTACTTTATCTTATTTGATTGTATCAATTTTATCTATCAAAAATACTGAAAAGCAGGCTTTATTAGAAAATGTAGATTTAGTAGATCGGCTAAAACAAATTAGTATTTATATTACTAAAGAGCGAGAAATTTTAGAGGTTGGCCAGAAAGTGCAAAAAGAAACTCAAAAGCAAGTGGGTAAATTTGCTAAAGAAGCAATGTTAAGAGAGCAAATGAAAGCTATAGAAAAAGAATTGGGTGTCAGTTCTGATCAAGGTGAGTTTGCAGAATTAAAGAAAAAGCTTAAGTTAGCTAAAATGCCAGCTAATGTTAATAAAAAGGCAATGCATGAGCTGTCTAGATTAGAGAAAATGCCACCTTTTTCTCCAGAGAGTGCATATATTCAAAATTATCTAGAAGTATTATCTAGTATCCCTTGGCACAAAAAAGCAAGAGTAAAGAGAAATATAGCTGAAGCTCAAGCTATTCTAGACCAAGATCATTATGGATTAGATGAGGTTAAAGAGAGGATTACAGAATATTTAGCTGTGGAGCAATTAACCAAAAAACCACAAGGTACAATTTTGTGTTTTTATGGACCTCCGGGTACTGGTAAAACCTCGATTGGGGAGTCTATTGCCCGAGCCACAGGTAGAGAATTTGTCAAAGTATCTCTAGGAGGAGTGCGAGATGAGACAGAAATTAGAGGACATAGGCGAACTTATGTTGGAGCTATGCCGGGAAGAATTATACAGGGATTAAGGAATATCAAGACCACTAATCCAGTCTTTATGTTGGATGAAATAGATAAATTAGGTTCAGATTTTAGAGGAGATCCCTCAGCCGCTTTGTTGGAAGTATTAGATCCAGCCCAGAACAATGCCTTTGTTGATCATTATCTGGATGCCGAGTATGATTTATCAGATATTATATTTATCACTACAGCTAATGACTTAAGTTTAATACCAGAGCCACTATTTGACCGTATGGAAATCATTGAATTTAGTGTTTACACAGATATTGAAAAATTAAATATTGCTAAAAAATATTTAGTTCCTAGAGTTTTGAAAAAAAGTGGTATTACAGAAAAACAGCTCAAATTTACAGATTCAGCTATAATGACAATTATCACTAAATATACATTTGAGGCAGGACTTAGAAGTTTTGAGCGAGAATTATACAAAATAACTCGCAAAGTAGCTAAAGAATTTTTATTAAAAGGTGATAAAAAATTCACAGTCACTATTAAACCTGAAAATCTAGAAAAATATCTCAAGGGTGAAAAATATGAAGAAAGTAGAATCAATCCAAAAGACGAAATTGGAGTATCAACTGGACTAGGATGGCATCCTTATAGTGGAGCTTTATTGATGATTGAAACTAATATTTTCAAAGGAGAACCACATTTACAAGTGACTGGTAATGTGACTAAAGTTATGCAGGAATCAGTACAAGCTGCTTTTTCATACCTCAAAGCCAATGCTAAGAAGTATAATATTGATGAGAAAATTCTTAAATCACACACTGTACATGTTCATATTCCGTCTGGAGGTATACAAAAAGATGGTCCTTCAGCTGGACTAGCTGTTGCAACTTCAATTCTCTCGGCTTTAACTAAGCAGAAAGTCAAGAGAACAGTAGCAATGACAGGAGAAATTAATATTAGAGGTAAGGCTCTCAAAATTGGAGGTTTGAAAAACAAAGTTCTAGAGGCTCATAAAGCTGGGATTAAAACCATTATTATTTCTAGATCTAATAAGGTTGACCTTGAAGAAATTCCAAGTTATGTTAAGGCAGAAGTTAAATTTGTTTTAGCTGAAGATTTTGATGATGTGTATAAGGTGGCCTTTTAAAAATTTTGTGATATACTAAATAAGTACAATAAAAATATAGACAAGATTATGAATAATACATTAGATAAATTCAATTTAAGACAGGTAATTCTAGAAGCAGTAGATCAGATTAAATACGAGTATAAGGTTGAAAATTTACCTCAATTACAGGCTAGAAAATTTGATAATATTATAATCAATGGTATGGGAGGTTCCGCTTTGCCAGCTGAGTTATTATCTGAGACTTTTAATCAATACACAAAGGATGGTAGTCTATTGCCAGTTTATATTAATCGTGATTATGAAAAATCTAAATATACTACAGATTCATCTATAATTTTTGCAATTAGCTATTCTGGTAATACAGAGGAGACTTTATCAGCTTATGAGAATGCTATTTCTGAGAATAGAGTGGTGATTGCTATGGCTGCTGGTGGAGCTTTGATTGATAGAGCTCGTGAACTTAATCAACCCTATGTTGTAATTCCTAATCCAAATCCAGATTTTCAGCCAAGATATGCTACACTTTATATTCTTAAAGCTCTGATTGAGACTTTAATTCAAGTTGGAGTATTGCCATCTGAAGCTAGAGAAAAAGTGGTAAGTTTATTAAGTCAAATTAAACCAGAAGATTTTGAGACTCAAGGTCAGAATTTAGCTGAGTTAATAAAAGGTAAAACTCCAGTTGTATATGCTACTTGTGATTATAAATTGTCAGCTCATTTGTGGAAAATCAAAATTAATGAGAATGCCAAGACTCCTTGTTTCTGGAATTATGTGCCTGAGCTTAATCACAATGAAATGGTAGGATTTACTAATCCACAAGCTAATTTTCAGTTTATTCTATTGCAAAATAAGGTTGAGACTTCTCGTAATATAAAGAGATTTGAAAAATTAAAGCAATTATTCGAGAGTAGAGGACTTCCAGTAGAAAATGTAATTGTACCAGATTTCGGGAATAGATTAGCTAATTTAGTAGCTATGACTTTGATTGGAGATTGGGCAGCTTATTATTTAGCTTTAGCTTATGGTATTGACCCAACTCCAGTTGATATGGTAGAAGAATTCAAGTTATTGATGAAAGATTAAAATATGAATTACGATGTCAACAGCATTGCCAAGTTAGCTCATATCAGTCTCTCAGCCGAAAGAGATGCTATGTTGAGTCAAGATTTTGGTAATATTTTAGATTATGTCAAAACTTTGACTAGTCTAGATCTAGAGGCTCAGACAATACCTGCTTATCATACTCAAACTTTAAGACAGGATGTGGCTTTAGATAATAATCCAAGATTTAGCCCAAATATTAAACAGAATATTATGCAAGAAATGCCATTAGTGGAAGATGGTTATTTAGTAGTTAAATCAGTTTTGAAAAAATAATATGTTGCCATCTATAGAACAACTTAATCAATCCTATAATAACTCAACTACTACAGTCAAAAAAGTAGTAGAGGATATACTGACTACTATTAAGACTAAAGACTCAGAGATTAATTCTTATACTGAAGTTTTTAATGCTGAAGCTCTATCTCAGGCTGAGAAATTAGATGCTAAATTAGCTAGAGGAGAAAAATTAAGTTTATTAGAGGGGTTACCAATCTCAGTTAAAGATGCAATTTTGATTGAAGGACACAAAGCTACTGCCTCCTCACGGATGCTGGAGGATTATACCGCCACTTATGATGCCACTGTAATAAAAAAATTAAAAGAAGCCGGAGCTATATTCTTAGGCAAGACTAATTTAGATGAATTTGCTATGGGGGCATCTACTGAGAACTCTGCTTTTGGAGCTACTCTTAATCCAGCTGATCCCAATAGAGTACCTGGAGGATCATCAGGAGGTTCGGCAGCTAGTGTAGCCGGAGATATGGCTGTCATTTCGATTGGATCTGATACTGGTGGATCAATTAGACAGCCAGCTTCTTTGACCGGAATAGTAGGTTTGAAACCAACTTATGGAAGAGTCTCAAGATTTGGTTTGATTGCTATGGCCTCATCCCTAGACCAAATTGGACCATTTGCTCAGCGAGTTATAGATACAGCTCATATATTGCAGGCAATCGAAGGTAAGGACGATATGGATGCTACTTCCTCGCAGTTAGAATCTAGTCAATTATTAGATATTGAGAAAATTCGAAAAGCTGATATCAAGGGGATGAAAGTTGGAATTCCAAAAGAATATTTTATAGATGGAATTGATAGTGATGTTAAAAAAGCTATAGATGAAATTATTGAAACTTATAAAAATTTGGGAGTGGAGTTTGTAGAAGTAAGTTTACCTCATACTGAATATGCAGTACCGACCTATTATATTATTATGCCAGCTGAAGTTAGTACTAATTTAGCTAGATTTGATGGGATAAGATATGGGTTGTCCGAATTACAAAATTCTCAAGATTTACAAGAAGTGTATAAAGCTAGCCGAGCTAAAGGTTTTGGAAATGAGCCTTTAAGAAGAATAATGTTAGGAACTTATGTTTTGTCTAGTGGGTATTACTCTTCTTATTATGGTAAAGCCAAACAAGTTCAGTCAATGATAAGAAAAGACTTCACTGATGTATTCAATCAAGTAGATGCTATAATTACTCCAACCAGTCCACATACAGCCTTTAAGATTGGGGAAAAAGTCAATGATCCAGTAGCTATGTATTTGGAAGATATATTTACAGTAGCTACTAATTTAGCTGGAATTCCAGGAATATCAGTTCCAACTCTATCAAATAATGGATTACCGATTGGGTTTCAGTTGATGAGCAATCACTTCCAAGAGCAAAAATTATTAACTTTAGCTCAAGCTATAGATAATATTAGATATGATAGCAACAATAATAAATAATATATTTTTGTGGATACAAATCATTGCAGGAGTAATCTCTTGGGTGATGTTTGTTTTGATTATATATTTAGCTATTAAAACTGAGTTTTGGCAAAAGAAAATTTATAATGTTTTTATTGGTTTTCGTAAAATACCAGATGTAAGTATAGATCATAGCTTAAAAGTGACTAAAGAATGGGAGAATATTCTAAAAAGACTAGAAGCTAAAGATGAAGCTAATCATAAATTGGCTGTAATTGAAGCTGATAAACTTTTGGATACAGTTCTAAAAAAGCTAACTATCCCAGGCTCAACTATGGGGGAGAGATTAAAAGCAATACCAGTCTCACAACTACCTAGTATAGACAATGTTTGGCAAGTCCATAAATTGAGAAATCATCTTGTGCATACCACAGAATTTGTATTGACAGACAATAAAGCAAAACAGGCTATTGCTATTTATAAACAAGCCTTTATAGAACTTAAAGTTCTCTAATATGATATCCGTTTTGCAGGCAGGGGATAGAGAGTATATTGAAAAATGGGAGCTGGATTATATTATAGGTATTGATGAGGCAGGACGAGGTACATTAGCTGGTCCTGTAGTAGCTACTGCTATAGCGCTAAGTCTAGATATTGTAGATAATGAAATATGGCAAATAGCTCCTTTTAAATATACCAAGGACTCCAAAAAAGTCACTCTAGCTAGAAGACAGGCTATATATGATAGTATACAAAATAAATACGAAATTGGACTCGGAGTTATATCGGCGAATACCATTGATACAATAAATATTTTGGAGGCTAGTAAATTAGCTTGGCTAGAAGCTTTAGATCAATGTTTACTAAAATTACCATTAGAAGCAAAAATCGGAGTTGTAATAGATGGTAATACATTGCCTACAGGTATAGAATATCCTCATCAAGCAGTAATAAAGGGGGATAATAAACATCTAAGTATAGCTCTGGCCTCAATTTATGCCAAAGTGCATAGAGATAATCTAATGTCTGTATATCACACACAGTACCCAAATCATAATTTTGCTAAACACAAAGGCTATGGTACTAAAGATCATATGGAAACTATAAAAAAATATGGACTCTCAGATATTCATAGGGTGAGCTTTTGTAAAAATATATTATTAAGATAAGTATTTTCTAAGAATATTTTTATTTTCTAGTAATGGCCTTAAAGATACTTCTTCTGTTAAAATCTCATCTTGAGAATAACCAAATGGATTATCTAAGTCCTTAATAAAAAATATCATATAAATTAGGATTAAGCTCACAAAAGAAGTAAAAATCAGTCCCTCATAAATTGGATTAAATTGAATGAATAATATAGTCAAAATTAGAATTACACTTATAGTCTCTACAATAGCATAGCCAGTTCCTAGAAAAGAAGTCTCTCTAATGGTATCTGCTCTATTCAATAATTTCCTTAGATTGTTTTGCTCCTGCTTTAATCTTGCCATAGAAGGTGGTGCTATATATGGCTGTAAGTTATCAAAATGTATATTCAATATACTTAATTCTTGCATAATGAGAAAAGTAGTTTTTTTCTGATGAAACCAATCTAGATAAGCTTGATTGATATTAGTGATATGTTTAAGATATTCTTTAGCTGCTGGATCTTGATCTGTTTTTTGTCTTAGAATCATCCCTTCATCTGCTAGAGCAATTATAGCTGAAGCCATATCAGATGGAATTTTCTCACTTTCTTTGTAATCTGACAAAACTCCAGAGATAAGAAAGCTAATCAAAAAAATATTAGCCGAGATAATAGCAGTAAATAAAGCGCTGAATTGTAAAAATTCATATCCCAAAAGGTGAATCAAATACTTAGCTAATAATATAACTAGAATAAAAGGAATGGTTTTGAGGAGTAAACTCCATCGTCTATGCAGAGGAAGGTTTTGAATCATAATTATATTTTAATATTTACATCATTAGTATAACATATTTGTGAACATATATTGAGCAGTAAGTCTTCATGAAAATGTATTTTTAATTCATATAGTGTTTTATGATTGATATACTTAGTTTATAGATTATAGATTAGTACTTGCTCTAGTAAATATAAAAAAAAGTGGTATAATATTTACAATATATTTATTATAAATAAAGTATGAATATTATAAAGACTACTAATCTAATTGGGCAAGAGGTAAGTATTGTTGGCTGGGTTGATACAAAGAGAGATCATGGCAAAATTGCCTTTATAGACCTGAGAGACCGTACAGCCAAAGTACAGGTTGTTTTGGTGCCATCCAGTCTTGATGAGCAGTCAAAAGGTTTGATGTCTGAGATCCGTCCAGAATGGGTGATTCGAATTAAAGGTTTAGTCAAAGCTAGACCAGAGAGATTAGTAAATCCAGATTTAGCTACTGGTTCTATTGAAATAGAGGCTTTGTCAATTGAGGTTTTGAATACTGCTACTACTCCAATTTTTCCTCTAGACCAGGATAAAAATGAGATTAGTGAAGAGTTGAGATTAGAATATAGATATCTTGATTTGAGAAGACCAGAGATGTATGATAATCTTTTGAAAAGACATCAAGTCAATCAGTTTGTTAGAAATTTTTTAAATAAGGAGGATTTTATTGAGGTTGAAACTCCTATTCTAACTAAATCTACTCCAGAGGGTGCTAGAGACTTTATTGTGCCTTCTAGACATCAGGCTGGTAGTTTTTATGCATTACCACAATCTCCACAACAGTATAAACAATTGCTAATGGCTGGTGGTGTAGAAAAATATTTTCAAATTGCTCGATGTTTTCGAGATGAAGACACTCGTAAAGATAGGCAACCAGAGTTTACTCAATTAGATATGGAGATGAGTTTTGTGTCAGCAGAAGATGTAATGGCTTTAAATGAAAATCTACTTATAGAATTAGTACAGACCATTTATCCCGAGAAGCAAATTCAAACTATTCCTTTCCCAAGGATTAGCTATGCTGAGGCAATGGAAAAGTATGGGAATGATAGACCAGATATTAGAGAGGATAAAAATAATAACAATTTATTAGCTTTTTGTTGGATTGTAGATTTTCCACAATTTGAGAAAACCGATGATGGAAACTGGACATTTTCTCATAATCCCTTCTCCGCCCCAAAGCCAGAACATATGGAGAATTTGATGACTAAAAAAGATATTGAGAATATTATTTCTACGCAATATGATATTGTATTAAATGGCTTTGAAATTGGTGGTGGTAGTATTCGAAATCACAAGTCAGAAGCCTTGAGGAAAGTCTTGGAAATAATTGGTTATGAAGGAGAGATTGTGGATAACTCTTTTGGGCATATTTTAACTGCTTTATCTTCTGGAACTCCACCACATGGTGGTATAGCCTGGGGATTAGATAGATTATTAGCCGTTTTACAAAATGAATCTAGTATCAGAGAGGTAATTGCTTTTCCCAAAACTGGAGATGCTCAAGACCCAATGATGAAGTCTCCAAGTTCAGTAGAAATTGAGCAATTATTGGAATTAGGATTAAGTATCAAAAAACAATAGTTGACTATAAACCCGATTATTGCTACAATAAGATAGCTTATGCGGGAAGTGGCGCAATGGCTAGCGCACCTGGTTTGGGACCAGGGGGCTGCAGGTTCGAGTCCTGTCTTCCCGACCATAGATTTTATATTAAAATTTATACTATATATTTTGACTTTAGGTATACTTTGTAATATAATTAAAATGAAATATTAAACATACAATCCAATATGAGCTCTCAAGATATTGATACAGTTACTAAAATTACCATAGAAGATATTAGTTCTCATCAAACAGAAGTAGTTGAGGTGACTCAAAGACCGGATGCCGAGATGATCCCAGAGAGATCGAATGCAATAAAAATTCCTTTAGATAATATAACTAGGAAATAGTATATGACCATTCAAGAACAAGTTAAGTTACTTGTTGAAAAAAACTCTACAGAGGAAGAAATTTATTTAGATTTATTACAAAAAGGGTTTAAGATTAGTGAGATTGAATTAGCATTAAAACTATCTAAAAAAAATAAATTAGATATACAATCTAGAGGGATTACTCTAATAATACTATTTGGTTCAGTATCTATAGGTTTAGCTGCTTTAAGTTTTATAGCTTCAAATTGGAATGCTTTTGGAGATTTTGGAAAAGTTGGAGTAATTATTGGGGGTTTAACAATAGCTTATTTGGGAGCAATTTACACTCAATTCATTGGGTTATCCAGAGTTTATAATGGATTATTATTGGTAGCTCAGTTAATATTCGGGGCTGGAGTATTTTTGATAAGTGAAATAGTATCTGTGCAAATTGCAGCTCAAATTAGTATTCTGATTTGGGCGATTGGAGTAATTTTAGCTAGTTATCTGGTGCAATCTATAATTTTGAGATATTTGGTATTAGCTCTTGGTATTGCTTCGATATTCGGTATCCCAGAATTTTTCTATACTTATGATTGGTATAGAATAGATTATAATCTATATGCAGTCTTGGGACTAATATTTTCTGCTGAAATATTCTATTATATATTCAGTAAATTCAAGGATACAGATTATTCTCAACATTTATATGATTAAATAATATGGAAATCTTTGCAATTATCCCACTAATTATATTTATAGCTATAATCTTTGCAGTGATAGTTATAATTAGGAATGCTAGTTATAAAAAAAGTCTTGCTGAAGCTAGTTTTCAGATTGTGATATCTTATCAGGATTTATTAAGACAACTATTATTGGGAATCGCCTTTATTATTGGAATTACATCTTTGTACGCTGGTTTCCATTCATTAGGAATTGAGATTGGCTGGTATTGGTTTACCACAATTGGAGGTATATTGACAACTTATATAGGGTATAAACAACATAGCCCAATTACATTTATTATTGGTTTATTGATGTTTGTAGTGGGGATTAGCTTTGGATCTTATGAGGTAGCCTCTAATAATAAGATAGATAGAGGCATTGCTCTGATTTCAACTTTTCTAATATTCAGCTCATTTTATGGCTTGTCAGTTAGTTTCTTTAATAATATTAGATCAAAGAGATACTACACCATCTTAAATTTATTAGGAATATTAGGTTTAGGTATAATTACCTTTTTCCTAGGTTCATTTGGAGCAAGAGAAATTTGGGGTTATATTGCCAATAGTCAGGATGCAATGATTTGGAGTAATCTCAAAACAGGTTTGATTTTGGCTGGAGTATTGGGGTTATTTATAATTAGCTATATTAAGTCTATAGAGTATTTTAGGGAAAATTTATATCAATTAGTAATCACAGCAGTAGGTATGATAGGAGCTATTTTAGTTTTAGTTTTACCAAATATTTCGCTATTATATGATCCCAATCAGATGTATTCATACACTCAAAATGATTGGGCTCAGAAAAATTTAGAGATATTTCCACATATTATCTCTATGAATATTTTATTCCTAACAGGAGTACTATGGCTTTTGTATAGTGCCTATAAATTAAAAGAAATTTGGAGATTGAATTTGAGCATTTTAGCACTATTTATATTCGTATTAGTTAGGTATTTTGATTGGGTTGAGAGGACAGAGTTAGATAGAAGTTTGTTTTTCTTGAGTTTAGGAGTAATATTCTTGATTACAGGTTGGGTTTTGGAGAGAGTAAGACGCAATATATTAGCTAGCATAGATAATTAGTATGAAAACTAGAAATTTGATTATAGTATTTATCCTACAACTGACTATTATCTTAGGACTTTTTGGTTATTTTTATAATAGAGAAAAAAAAGATGTTTCAATAGTTTATTTATCAATAATAAATCAAGAAGATAATACCAGTAAATTAGAATATAACATCAATGAAATAAATGAATATATTTTTCAAAATAATAGTTATCAGCAAAATGAGGCAGAAGTTTATAATACAACAAACTTAAATCTAAAAGTAGGTGATACAGTGTATCTTAAATTAGAACAGTATGGAAACGGTAAATCTGCCTCAATAATTCTGGCTACCAAAGATATTAATTCTATCAACAAACATTCATATTATGAATATGATGAAATGAATAAAAAACCTTTCATAAAAGGTAAAATAGTAGAAATTAAAGCAGGACAACAGGGTGAGCCAAATAAATATATTGTTGAATATGGAATAGAAAATATCCAGATTGAAGCAGAGGCTCTAGTTGGAGCAGTCGCTAAAGTAGAGTTAAACTCAAGTGGAGAGCCTAAATTATTAGAAATCTATCAAGATAACAAAGTTATTTATAAGGCTAATTAAGTATTTTTATTCTTTTTGAGCTCTTGAATAAAATCATAAGTTTTCTTTGCAATAGCTGTATAAGAAAATTGATCTTTTGCCCTGTCTTGAGCTAATTTAGATAATTTTTTATATTTAGATTTATTAGTATAGGCATTATTAAGAGCTTCCCGAATAGATAGAATATCTTTTTCTGGTACTATATAACCAGTCTCTCCAACTACCAGAGGTATAGCTCCACTATCTGAGCCAATTACAGGAGTTCCAGCTGCCATAGATTCTACTAAAACTCTCCCGAATTGCTCTTTCCAAATGGGAGTAGTGTGTGAGAGTAAAATAGAAATATCCAAAAGTTGGAAATAAACAGGTATATCATCAAAAGCAATAGCAGGGTGAATGCTAATGATATGATTTAAGTTCAATTTATCAATTAAAATCTTGAGATGATTTGTATACTCTTCTGAACCATTACCAATAATAAGTACTCTGGTATTAGGTTTATCCCAACTCTCAAAAGCATAAATCATATCCTCAATACCTTTCTCAAAAGTTAGTCTTCCAATATATCCATATACAAAATCTTCTGCCTTGATATTTAGTTTATTTTTAATTTTATCAAGTATTTTAGCTGGAGCAGGTTTAGTAAATCTATCATAATCTACTCCTAGTTGTGGGAAAGTTCCCTTGAGCCCTTTGAATTTCAACTCAGATATTCTTCGTTCAAAATCTTGCCAAACTTCAGGAAGTTGGAAGACCAAAGCATCCAATTTAGGCATAATAAACTTTTCAAGCCAGTGAAAAGAAGTATATCTAATTTTTTGATAAATGGATTTAGCTTCGCTCTCCCAAATATGACACATATTTTCACAAGACAGTAATAGTAATTTAGTCTTCGGTAAGAATTTTTGCTTAATATAGCTAACTTGAGCTGCAATTTGAGTCCAATATTCTTCTTCTAATAATATAACATCAGGATTAAGACTCTGAAGAGTTTTTCTAAGATTTTTTAATACAAAAAAGTTTAATTTACCAGTAAAAAATCCAGAAAGAGTAATATGTTTATAATCCTTGCCTTCATAAGGAGTGACATAAACTTTTTGGCCACCACCCTCTAGCCCAAATTCTGGAGTTATTAGAGTTATATTTAAGTCTGAGTAGTTTGCCAAAGCCTCTATCTTAGCCCTATAAGGATCATAGACATAAGCATGGGAAATAATGACTAGATTTAATTTATCTTTCATAATAAGTAAATTATATCACAAAAACTATTTCCAATTAAGATAAGTAATAGACAATTGTAGGGCTGTAGCAATACAAACCCAGATTAGATAGGGGATTTGCATCAAAGCTACCCATTTCATATATGGCCAAATAGCAAAAATTGCCCAGATAATGGTAGCTAATAATAAAACAATATCTATAGCCCCCAGTAAATTATTCCGAAGCCCAAATTGGAGAGGACTAAAAGCAATATTAAAGACAATATTCAAAATAAAAGGTAAAGCCACCATCCAACTAATTTTCCCATTTATAGCCTGATAAAATACCGCACTAAAAGATATAAAAATCAGAATATACAGCACAGACCAGACCGTCCCAAATAACCAAGTAGGTGGAGCCCAAGATGGTTTGATCAAGTCCTCATACCAAGATGATGTATTCATAAGTTTAGGTTTTAGATTATATGTTTTATTATAGCATTTATATATATTTTAGGACAAATTTTACTTCCTTACTCTCTTAGGCTCCAAACCAAGTGTCATCTTTCTTCTCTGGATAATCAAACCAAAGTCTAGCACTACAAACATCACTCATATGAGCAAGACAAGCTAATTCATTCATGACTCTGCCATTCATACTATAATCTTTACCTTCTCCTTCAGTATATTTAATCCCATTTTCATGCTCTGGGTTTAGTTTAATACCATATTCTTTCAACTTTTGGATACGAAAATTATTTTGCATTTCTCTATCTTGCATTGATTCTTTGTTATACAATTTACCGTCGATTAAATCATATCTCCAAGGTTTTTCTATATCATGTAAATAGAGAACTAATAATACATCAGATAATGAAAAGGGGAGCGGTCTCAGAGAATTTAATCTCTCATATAGCACAATAGCAATATTCATCACATCCATAATATGGTCATAATATCCTCCAATCCAAGTATGATGATTATAGGCACTACCTTGTACATTTTTGAAAAGTTCCAGATTATCATTTAGAATATTTTGACAAGCAGTACGATTCGGCTCATCAATCATTTCTAGCATTTGCTCGAGAGCGTAGTATGGAGTAGGCATAGAGATTATAATATATTATTATGTTTATTAAACCTTTCGAAGGCGAGTTGAATTAACTTATCAATCAAATCAGGGTAATCAATACCAGATGCCTCCCAAAGTTTAGCATACATACTGGTTTTTGTAAATCCCGGTAAGGTGTTAATCTCATTTACAAAAACTTGTCCATCGCTAGTCAAGAAGAAATCTACTCTTGCCAAGCCCTCACAAGATAAGGTTTGGAATGTTTTTATAGCTAAATTTTGAATTTCCTCAGTGATAGAATCAGATATTTGGGCTGGGATTTGTAGATCAGCTCCTTTTTGGTCTATATATTTTGAATCATAAGAATAAAAATCAGTATTAACAATAATCTCACCTAGAATAGAAGCCATAGGCTTATCATTACCCAGTATAGCACATTCAATTTCTCTACCTTGAATAAATTCCTCAATTATAATTTTGGTATCAAATTCAAAAGCATTTTCAATGGCATTATTATAACTATTCTCATCAGTGACCTTACTTACTCCAATAGAGGAACCCATATTTGCTGGTTTTAAAAATACAGGAGAACCTAAATTATCTATAATAGTTTGAAAACTAGGTATGGATTGACTAGATTTCAGAGTAATAAATTTAGCAATTGGTATGCCAGCATCTCTCAATAATCTCTTCATAATATCTTTATCCATTCCAATAGCTGAACCAAGTACATCAGCTCCAACAAAAGGAATATTAGCAAGTTTTAATAATCCCTGTATAGTTCCGTCCTCTCCAAATGGACCGTGTAAAATTGGAAATACTACATCAATTTTTCTATTATGCTTCAAATCATCTAAGCTACTAGGTAAATACTCCACAATAGATTCTGCTGTATTCAATTCAATGAGCTTTGGATTATCTGAATTTAACAATAGATTTGATGTGTCATTTATAACACAATTACCAGATTTATCTATCCCAATTAAAATAGGATTATATTTATCTTTATCAATAGACTCAATAATATTTTTGGCAGATAATAGAGATATATTATGTTCGGCAGATTGCCCTCCACATAATATAGCAACATTGATTTTTTTACTCATATTATTCAAGTCTATATATTTTATTATAGCATATTCTTGTATGGTATATTATATATTGGAATTACTTTTTAGAGTATCTAAAAACTTTTGTAATTTTCTTGGAGAAGTTATAATATGAACTTGTTTATTCTTATTTATAGCATTAAGTTTTTTTAAAACATCAGGTCTTTTATTTTTGCGGTAATTTATAAGCCAGCTAATAAATTGAAAATCTAATCTCTCCTCACAGTCAGGGGCAATATCTGGTCTGGATTTTCCTCTATATTTTAAATATCTTTTCATAAATCTAAATAGACTAATATATGTAGGATAGTCTAAAAATATAACTGTATCGGCTTGTTTTAGCCTAATGTCTATTGATTTTTCATAACTTCCATCAATAATCCATTTATCTTTAGATACTAAATTTATCATAACTTTCTCCCATTCTTCAGTGGGTGTCTTTACCCAGCCTGGTTTCCAATAGAAAGTATCAAGATGGTATACTGGTAGTTTTAATATTTCTCCTAATTCTCTAGCTAGTGTAGATTTACCAGTACAACCCGCTCCTATAATAGCTATTTTTTTCATAGAGTATTCAATTTTATATAAAACATATGCGGAAGTGAGAGGATTCGAACCTCTGGTAGGGGTAAACCTACAACAGTTTTCAAGACTGCCGCCTTCAACCGCTCAGCCACACTTCCAGTTTGTGATATACATTATATCATATTTATTTGTTTTTGTATATATCGGAGTTTTAAAATTCCCCTCTTGAGGGGTGGACAGCTTGCTGGACGGGGTGGATAAAACATAAACTAAAACTCTATCCACCTCCGGCACTCCGTGCCACCTCCTCCAAAGGAGGACAATGGTCTATACTAATTTGTTATTAGGCTATTATATTATATATAAAATATGCTATAATATTCATATAATTAAATATAAAATTTATGGCTGGAATTTGGCGACGATGGCGAAGATATAGGACAAAAGTTAGACAATATGTATCTCAGCAGTATTTGAGAGAAATTGTCTATGGTGGTAGTGATGGGATTGTGACTACTTTTGCGGTGGTGGCTGGTTTTACGGGGGCAAATGCTACTGGTTCGGATCTGATGGGATTAACTATTGGGGCGGTGGTTTTGTTTGGTTTGGCTAATCTATTCTCTGATGCTATGTCTATGGGACTTGGGGATTATATGTCTATTAGGTCTCAAGAGGATTTATATCATACTACTTACAGTAAAGAATTAAAGCATCTTGAGCATAGTAGTGAGTCTTTTAACAATAGAATTCAGGATAAATTAGTAGAAAAAGGCTTTAGTAAAAGTGATGCTAAGGAAATTGTCAAATTATTCCATAAAAATCCCAAATTTGGAATTGAGTGGTTGATGCAGGAGTATCACGGTATTCCTGATCCTGGTGATACTAATCCTATTTTTTCAGCTTTAGCTACTATTGTATCTTTCTTATTCTTTGGATTTATCCCGCTGATTCCTTTTGTATTTGGTATCGCTGATCCGACTCAAGCCTTTTTATTATCTATCTCTGGTGTGATTACAGCTTTAGTTTTACTTGGTTTACTCAGGTGGAAAGTGGTTGGGTATGGGTTGACAAGAGCTTTGGGTGAGACTTTGTTCTTGGGTGGGGTTTCGGCTGCAATTGCTTTTATTATTGGAGCTATTATTGGGGCTTAGATTGACTAAACACTCCAAAAAGGGCATACTATAAATAGATTAAAATAATTTCTTATTATGAGAGTAGCTTTGGTACATGATTATTTGGTTCAGTATGGGGGAGCGGAGAGAGTTTTGGAGGTTTTAGCTGAGATGTTCCCGACAGCTCCTATTTATACTTTGATTCACGACCAGTCGCAACTATATGGAGCCTTTAGTGATAAAAAAATTCGTACTTCTTTTTTACAAAAATTGCCTTTTGCAAAAAAACATCATAGGCTATTTCCAGCCTTGATGCCTTTGGCGGTAGAGGATTTGGATTTGACTGCTTATGACTTGGTTATTTCCTCTTCTAATAGCTATACTAAGGGTGTGATTACGAGACCAGATGCTATTCATATTTGTTATTGTCATACTCCGATGAGATATGCTTGGGATGATTATCATCGGCATTTTCAAGAGTTTAGTTATATTTCTATTATAAAAAACTTATTACCTTTTGTAATGAATTATATCCGTTTATGGGATAAAATGTCATCAGACAGAGTAGATTATTATTTGGCTAACTCAAATAATGTAGCTAAGAGAATTAATAAATATTATCGTATGCCATCTCAAGTCTTATATCCTCCTGTGAATACAGAAGTTGAATTCGATGCTAATTATAAGGGTGAATATTATCTGATGTTGGGCAGATTCTTACCTTATAAGCATTATGATATTGTGGTGGAGGCTTTTGCGAAAAATGGTAAGGAGCTACACTTAGTCGGGTCAGGGCCAGATGAGGAAAAGTTAAGAAAAATAGCTCAAGGTAAGGATAATATTAAATTCTTGGGTAGGCTCAGTGATGAAGAAGCTCAGCTTGAGTTTAGAGGCTGTAGAGCTTTTATATTTGCCTCTGAGGATGACTTTGGAATAGTTCCTGTCGAGGCTATGGCAGCAGGTAAACCAGTTATTGCTTATGGACGGGGAGGAGCTCTAGAAACGGTAGAGGATGGTAAAACAGGGATATTTTTTGATCAGCAAAATGCGAGTTCAGTTAATCAGGCTATAGATAGATTTGAGACTATGAGTTTTGATGCTAACTATATTCACAATTATGCTCAAAAATTCTCCAAGGATGCTTTCAAACATAACTTCTACAAATTTTTGGAACAATATGATATTATGTAATTATAGTTAATACATATTTATGAATATATATAAGAAACTTTTCCGCAAAAATTATTTATTCCTTAGTTTATTAGTTGTAATCGGAGTTAGTGTTGGTTTGGCTATTACTAAATTAGCTCCTATTTCTTATGATGTTTCTCTGGCTCTCAATATTGAGCGAAAGACCAATGATACAGGTCAATTCTATACTTATGATGGTTATTATGCTATTCAAGCTACAGAGTTGTTTGGAAAAAGTGTGGCTAGCTGGTTCGTGACCCCAGATTTTGTAGAAGACATACTCAAAAATGCAGATAAATCAGATATATCTAATTTGTCGGTAAAAGACTTTAGACGAGTATTCACCCCAGAGCAAGTCTCAGCCAATATAGTAGAGGTAAGATTTGGAGTAAAAGAGTCTGAATTAGGTAATACTTTGACAGAATCTATCTCAACCAGTATAGACTCATATATGCAGACTCGTGGGATTAAGGATTATAATATTTTTGTAGGAACTCCAGTTATTAGGCAGGTAGATTATAATCCGATTCTATTCTCTTTGGGAGGGGGATTCTTGGCCTTAGCTTTAGGAATTAGTATTCTAATCATCAAAAAATATTATTGGAAAAGATGAGAATAGGTATAGATGCCCGCGGGATTACGGATGGATTCAAGGGAGGAGTGGGTGAATATACTCAACATATAATTCAATCTCTTAGCAAGTATCAGGATTTAGATTTGGAGTTTTTGGCTACTGGTATTAAGCCTCAATCTGAGATTGCAGGGGTACAAAATACTTGGCTACAATACCCAAATAGAGTATTAAATTTCTCTCTCAAAACTCTAGATAGACCATATTTGGATAAATCTTTTAGCCAAAAACCAGATAAAGTCTGGATGCCAAATTGGAATATTACGACTTTGAGCCCAGAGGTGGAGCTGATTTTGACTGTACATGATGTGTCTATTCGAGTTTTGCCGGAAGTGTTCTCCCAGAAGATGCGACTCTGGCACAAATATATTGGTATAGATAGATTATTAGACCGAGCTAACACTATTATAGCTGTATCAGAGTCAACCAAGAGGGACTTAATAGATATCTATGGAGTAAAGGGGGAGAAAATAAAAGTAATTTATTCAGGAATTGACCCACTATTTAGACAAAAATTCAATGAGCAAGATATAGATAAAGTCAAGCAAAAATATAATTTACCAGATAGATATATTTTGTATCTAGGTACTATAGAGCCTAGGAAAAATATACAATTACTCATCCAAGCCTTCGAGCGAATAGCTACCAAAGACAAAGAGGTCAAACTGGTAATTGCTGGAGTAAATGGCTGGTTATATAAACAAATTCATCAGAGTATAGATAATTCACCCTTTAGAGACAGGATTCTTAGAATTGGATTTGTAGATATTCTAGATAAACCAATAGTCTATAAATTAGCTAGAGTTTTCGTATACCCGTCTCTGTATGAAGGTTTTGGCTTCCCGCCGCTAGAAGCCATGGCATCAGGAACCCCTACAGTAGTGGCTAATAATTCCGTCTTCCCAGAGATAGTCTTGAATTCAGCTTACAAGACTTCCCCCTATGATAAACTGGAATTGAGCGATATAATATATAATATACTGACAGATAATAACTTACATAATTACTACAGTAAACTAGGTCTAGAGCGTAGCCTAGACTTTGATTGGATACAAACCGCCAGAGAGATGCGAGAAGTTTTTATCAATAAGTATTGACAAAATTTATAAAATGTGGTATAAGTGTATTTGACCTAAGGCTTATAGCCATGTTCATTAACATCGATCGGGAGAAGGCTCTCTATTTCCCCACTTCGGTTAACAAGCCGGAGTGTGTATTCTTGTCTTGGGGATATATCCCTACAGACAAGAGAAAAGGAGTCATCATTACTGCAGGTAATGACAAATTCTGGGGTAGAGCCCTCAATTTATCACAAACAGTCCACGGACTTGTCTGCAAATTGAGGAATCAAAATGTCGCAAAGGCTCAGTTCGTTTTCTGGCCAAAGACAGACTCAGAAGGAAATGTCATCCTTCTTGATGTCGTGGGAGTCAGGCATCCCAGCCTTAATCCTAACGACAAGCTGGCCTACAATTCTTTGCCAAACTCTGGCTACGGTTCTGTCCGAGGGACTGTGGTCAGTGTTGGAGGCTGGTGCCCAGATCGCTTTGTCAAGGTTCGAATCAGTGGTGGTGATTTGGATGTACATGTCTGTTTTGATAATGCTCCATTTCTGGAACCAGGCAACCCTGTTGCCATGGACATCATCATTGATCATGGGTTCCTCAAGACTTCCCAAATCCTGAGAAACCAGTGTCTGGAAGTACCCGCAGGGGTATTTGTCAGACAGGCTGCTGCCCCAGCTCGGAGAGCTCTTGCCCGTCCTTGACAAAAATTCCGTCGGCGGTCTTCCGCCACCGCCTGACCTCAGGCACCATCCCAATCGCCCGTACGCTCAACAGAGTGGCGGGCTTTTTTCTTTCCCCTGTTGACGAAAATAGAAATTCAATATAGACTACTTAATAATTAAATATAATTTTTTATGTCAAAAGCTTTAATTATTGTGGAGTCGCCGACTAAGGCCAAAACCATTGCTAGATTCTTGGGTAAGGATTATGTGGTCAAGTCTTCGATGGGGCATATTCGGGATTTACCAAAATCTAAAATTGGGGTGGATCCGGCTAAGGATTTTGAGATTACCTATGAAATACCAGCCAAGGCCAAAAAGACTGTCACCGAGCTCAAAAAATTAGCCAAAAGTAGTGAGGAAGTGATTCTGGCAACTGATGAAGACCGAGAAGGGGAGGCTATTTCTTGGCATTTAGCTCATATTTTGAAATTAAAACCTAGTTCAGCTAAGCGAATGGTCTTTCATGAGATTACAGAGTCAGCGATTAAAGAAGCTTTGGCTAACCCTAGATATATAGATTTGAATTTGGTAGATGCACAGCAGGCTAGACGGGCTCTAGATCGCCTAGTAGGTTATAAATTATCTCCATTTTTATGGAAAAAAGTCCAGCGAGGGCTCTCAGCAGGGCGAGTGCAGTCGGTGGCTTTGCGGCTAATAGTAGATAGAGAAAGAGAAATTGAAGCCTTCCAATCTCAAGAATATTGGACAATTAGTGGTATTTTTAATTCCAATAATGATAAAAGTCTAGATATTAGCTCTACTTTGACCCATATAGATAATAAAAGATTAGATAAATTTGCTTTTAAGTCAGGGTCGGAGTCTCAGAATTTGGTAGATAAACTCCAAACTTTGTCTTATAAAGTCAAGTCTATTGAGAATAAAGCGGTATCAAGGAACCCGTATCCACCTTTTATTACTTCCTCACTACAACAGGATGCGGCTAGGAGATTATATTTCTCAGCCAAGCAAACTATGATGATAGCCCAGCAATTGTATGAAGGTATTGCTATTGGTAAGCGGGGTCAGATTGGTCTTATTACTTATATGAGGACTGACTCTACTAATTTATCGGCTCAAGCTATCAGTGCGGCTAAGAGTGAGATTGTCAGGCAATTTGGTGAAAAATATTATCAGAGTAGACAATTCAAGACTAAGTCCAAAAATGCTCAAGAGGCTCATGAGGCTATTCGCCCCACTGACCCTAGTATTACACCTGAAGAGGTCAAGCCATACTTGGATGATAAACAATACAAATTATATACTCTTATTTGGAGTAGATTTATGGCAAGCCAGATGAAACCGGCAACTTTTGAGACTATGAATGTGGCTATACAGGATATAGAGTCTAGTAAATATACTTTTAGCACTAGTGGGAAGAGACTGGTCTTCGATGGGTTTATGCGAGTGTATGATTTGAAATCAGAGGATGTGATATTACCAAATTTATCTGAGGGTGAGAATTTAGATACTAAAAAGATTGAAGGGGAACAACATTTTACTCAACCACCAGCTAGATATAGTGAAAGTAGTCTAGTCAAGGCCCTCGAGACTAATGCTATTGGAAGACCATCCACCTATGCTTCGATTATCTCGACTATACATACTAGAGGTTATGTAGTCAAAAACGAGGATAGACGATTTGCTCCGACTGATATTGGTAAAACCGTGACCGATATGTTGGTAGAACATTTTCCACAAATTGTAGATATTGAATTTACAGCTAAAGTAGAGGAGCAGTTTGATGAAATTTCTCTTGGTAAAGATACTTATCAGAAGACAATGGCTGATTTTTATAATCCTTTTGAACAAAACTTGAAGTCGAAAGAAAAAACCGTAGAAAGACATCGTGAGATAATTACAGATAGAGTGTGTCCAGAATGTGGAGGGCAATTAGAATTAAAACGCAGTAAATTCGGTAAATTTGTAGCCTGTACTAATTATCCAGAATGTAAATATACTGATAAAAGTGATGAGGAAAAACAACTGCAAGCAGACTTTGGGGGAGAGAAATGTCCCAATTGTGCTGATGGTGTGATGGAGGTCAAAGCTGGTAGATTTGGACCATTTTTAGGCTGCTCCAATTATCCTACTTGTAAAACTATCAAAAAGATTGAAAATAAAACTGGGGAGAAATGTCCAGAATGTCAAATTGGTGATATGGTGTTCAAAAAAGGTAAAAGGGGACCGTTTAAGGCTTGTAACAGGTATCCAGAATGTAAATATATAGAGGGCGCAAAAAAGAAAACAGCTTCAAGCTATAAATCCAAAAAATCTACCAAAGCCCAGAAGAAGTAATTGATATCATTTCTTTTGTCTCAATTTACCCTATATCATGCAGTAGTTTGAAAGTTTTTAGTAATTATGCTATAATATTTTTATATTTTTGTTAAATATGAAAGCTATTCAACAATTTATTGAATATTTTGAGGCTAAGGATCATGTTTTGGTAGCCTCTTCCTCTTTATTACCTAAGGGGGATTCTTCGGTTTTGTTTACCACAGCTGGGATGCAACAGTTCAAGTCTTATTATTTGGGGACTCCATCACCTTATGGGAATAGGTTGATTAGTGTTCAAAAGTGTCTCAGAGTAGATGATATTGATGAAGTGGGGGATGAGACCCATAATACCTTTTTTGAGATGTTAGGAAATTTTTCTTTTAATTATCCGAGTGGTGAGGGTAGTTATTTTAAGTCTGAGGCAATTCGACTTGGGTATGAGTTGATTGCTGAGACTTTGGGTATGAAAATTGATTATGTGACTATCTTTGCTGGGGATGATAAAAGTCCAAAAGATACCGAGTCTTTGGCTATTTGGCAGGATTTAGCTCGTGAAAAAGGAATTGAGCTTGATATTAGGGAATTAGGACGAGAAGATAATTTTTGGGGGCCTACTGGAGCTGAAGGGCCTTGTGGTCCGACTACGGAGATTTTTGTTAATAATGTAGAAGTTTGGAATATTGTATTTAATCAGTACTATTCTGCAATTGGTGGTGAATTGAAAGATTTACCTCAACAAGGTGTAGATACAGGAGGAGGGTTAGAGAGAATTTTAACTCAATTAGAAGGTGTAAATTCAGTATATGATTCTAATGTTTTTTCTTCAATTATGGATGATTTGAGGTCTAAATTTGTGGGGCAGGATGAATCTGTTTATAGAATTCTATTTGATCATATTCGTGCTACTACTTTTCTATTAGCAGAGGGGGTGGTTCCATCTAATAAAGAGCAAGGTTATATCTTGAGGAGATTATTGCGGAAGGTTTTGAGTTTAACTTCATCTTATGATAGACCTCTAGAGCTAGTTTTCTCTACTGTTGACTCGGTGATTGAGATTTATCAGGGGCGATATGCTGATTTGACTGTTGCTCGCGATAGTATTAAGGCTTTGATTCAAGATGAGTATGCTTTGTTTCAAGATGCTTTGTCTCGAGGTATGAAATATGCCGATAAAATGCTAAAGAAAAAGAGAGTTCCTCATATGTCTGGTGAGGAAGCCTTTTTACTAGCTTCCACTTATGGTTTGTCACCGGAGATTTTAAAATTACAAGGCCTTTCTTTTGATGAGCAAGATTTTGAGAATTATAAAGCTGAGCATCAGGCTATTTCGAGAGCCGGAGCTACCAAAAAATTTGGTGGGCATGGACTAATTTTAGATAATGGAGAGTTGAAAGCTGCTAATGAGGAAGAATTAGCTATTGTCACTAAATTGCATAGTGCTACTCACTTGTTAAATCAGGCTCTAAGAGAGGTTCTAGGACCAGAAGTTGAGCAGAGAGGTTCAGATATTACGGCAGAGAGAACTAGATTTGACTTTAGTTTTGATAGAAAGCTTACCCCAGAGGAGATTCAAGCAGTAGAGGATAAGGTTAATTCTTATATTCAGGCTGGAGCAGAGGTTGTCATTACTAATATGTCATTAGAAGACGCTAAAAAATCTGGAGCTTTGTATTTGGCTAATCGTAATTATCCACAGCAAGTAGATGTTTATAGTTTTGGGAATATTTCTAAAGAGCTGTGTGGAGGGCCTCATATTAATAATACTAAGGAAATCGGACAATTCAAGATTAAGAAGGAGGAAGCAGTTGCTAGCGGAGTCAGAAGAATTCGTGGTATAATAATTTAGTATGAAAACTAAACAACAAATTCTACTTAGAAAAGGGCTACATCTTAGCTTGATTATACCATTTGTTATATTTTGGTATTTATCTGTTCAGACTTTTAGTTTTGCTCAAGAATATGCTAGATGGTTTTTGATTTCCTTTGTATTATTATTTTTAATTTATGAATACTTAAGATTAGACACTAAGGTTTGGGTGCCTTTTTCTAAGCTTATTAAACCCAAAGAGGCTGATACAAATGTAGATGGATTGAATTTAGTTTTAGCTGCCATTGTAGCAAATAGTCTATTTTCACCTAGTATTGCTGTAGTTTCTATATTGATAGCTATTATTGGGGATACTTTTTCCACAATTGGTGGAATTTATGGTACAATGAGGGTATTCCCAAAAACTAATAATAAAACTACTTGGGAAGGTATCTTTCTTACCCTTTTAGCTAACTTTGTTATTGCTGGTAGTCTATTAGGATTTGGTATAATACCATTGGTTTTAGCTATAACAGCAGTTATAATTGAAACTTTTACAACTAAATTAGATGATAATTTGGCAGTCCCACTGGGTGTTGGTTTAATTGGAGAGTTAATATTACTCATAACAATATAGAAAAATAAATATGTTTGGTAAAAAAGAAATATTACAACCTTTAATAATAGATATAACAGAAAATAAAGTTTCTGTACTTGACTATACAATTGATACTAAAACAGGTAATACTATTATTAAATCTATGGGGGAGACTAAACTGCCTTTTGGAGTTGTTAGTACAGATGCTATTGAGAAAGAAGATGTTTTAACCAAAGCAGTTGAGGAAGCTTTAGTCCAAGTAAGACCATCTACCTCTGGTTTAAAAGATCAAAATACAGTTGTTTTTGGTGTGTCTAATCCAACTTTAGAGATAACTCCTAGAGTAATTGAAATACAGCGTGATAACCCTAACCAAAAAATACGGTCTAAAGAATGGGTGAATACTATAAATAATATTTATACACAGTTTGATAGTGAAGTTTATAATAGTATACATGGACATAATTTACCATTATCCCTTGTGCAGATTTCATTAAATAACATTATATTAGATAATGAGGAAGTTTTCTCACCAATAGATAGAGTATCTCAACAAATCACTCTAGAGACAGTTAATACTTATATTCCTAGTAGCTATAAACAATCTCTGATAAATATTGCTAAGGATAATAATTTACAAATAGACGGAGTTTATCAATATGGATATGGGGTAGGGCAACTAATTTTAGACTATAATACCAATAAAGATATATCTATTTTATTGATAGATATTAGATTTGGACACACTAGTATTAGTCTAATTCAGGATCAGAAAATTATTTATGTCCAATCTTTTAGTATAGGTAGTCATAGCTTTACGCAGGCCGTTGCGAATGCCTTCCAGATTACTATTGATGAAGCTGAAACTGTGAGACAGGAATATAGTATGTTGCAATTACCAAGAGATATGTCTAGAAAAATTACAGATGCTTTGGAATCAGAAATATCTCTTTGGCTACAAGGTCTGATTACTTCTTTAAAACTAATTAGTGTATTTCATAGTTTACCTATGCATATCTTCTTATATGGTGAGGGAGCTCAATTATTGGGAGTAAAAGAATCATTAGAATACAGTAATTGGCATAAGAATCTTAATATAAACCAGAAACCTTCAGTCTCTATATTAACTCCAAAACAATTTGCTCATATTGTAGATATGACAAGTCAAATAGAGGGTGCAAGATTTGTAGATATGTTAGGGTTAATTCATCTTTCTAGTATTCCTCTAGATATACATTTACCTTATCGCATAAGTGAATAAATATGAAATCTAAAAAAACATTAATCTTAAACCCTAAAGATAGCTTGTCTGATATAATTTATCAGATTAAAACTTTAGCTGGTAAAAATAAAAAAATAGTAATTTATATTCCAGATGCAATGTATCTGTTGTATAATCCTGTAAATAGAGATTTATTTAGTAATACTATAAAAAATCTAATAGATAAATATGATATAGACTTGTATAGTACCGATAAAGATCTAGTAGAATGTATGAAGTCTTCAGATATAAAATTATCTCATATAGATAGCATTATATCAGATGAAGAAGAAAGTCTAGAGACATCAGATACAGATATATATACTGATTTTTTGTCATATAAACAAGCTATTCAAGATAATGTAAGTATTCAACAACCATCTAAGTCAGAGCCACTATTTGAGGCGACTAATCCTAATTTCAACAATAGACAATCAATTCCCAGTGATCATCGTAATGACAAACCAATGTCAAAGACTATATTATATATTAGTATAGTTTTAGGTATAGTTTTTTCTTCAATTTTATCTTTAATTTTAATTCCTAAAGCAGATATTAAGATAAAAACACAAGCAGAAGAATTATCCAAAGACTTTGATATAACATTTGACCCCAATATTACTGATATCAGCTCAGAAAATAGGACTATTCCATCCGTTATCAATACAATCTCAGCTTCAGTAGATGGAACTTATGAAGCTACAGGATCTCAAGTAGGTGGTACCAAAGCAGAAGGTAAAATTACCATTGTCAACAAAACTTCAACTGCTCAGCAATTAGTAGCTAATACTAGATTCCTTTCAGATAAAAATAAACAATTTAGATTGATAGATTCCGTTATTATCCCAGCTAATAGCTCGACCCAGGCTACTATTCGAGCTGATGTTGCCGGTGCTGAGTACAATATTTCAGCTGGGAAGCTTACTATTCCAGGACTTGAAGATAATCCCGCAAAATTTTCTAGTATTTATGGAGAATTAAAGGAAGCTTTAAAAAATGGAGCTACTGAGGATGGTACAGTGGTCACTGATCAAGATTTAGATAAAGCTAGAGTAGATTTACAAAAAAAGTTAACTGAAGCAGTTAATAGTCAGGTCTCTGAAAAAGATGGACTAAAATCTTTAGCTATACAAAGTAAATTAAATGAAATTAAGTATGAGGGTCTTCCAAGCTCAGGAGACCGTGTAAGAAGCTTTAATGTAAAAGCCAGCAGTAGTCTTGATGGAGTTTTTTATAAGACAGATGATTTAGATAAATTAATTAAATCTTTATTAGAAACTCAAGTCCTAGACTCTCAAGAATTAAGTAATGTTAATATAAAGTTTGACAAGCAACAAGAATTTCCAAATAAACAAGCTGTCAAAGTAAGAGTATATGTGAGCTATAGCGTTAATAATAAATTTGATAAAAAAGAATTAGCTAATAAGATTAAGTTAAAAACGATTACTCAAGCTAAAAATTATTTACAAGAACTAGATAATATAGACTCGGTAGAAGTAAGTTTAAGGCCAGGATTTAGTCCAATTCTACCAGTTTTGAGCTCTAGAATAAATATAACAGTCGAATAATATCATATGAAAATATTTTGGCTTTGGCTATTGCCACTTATCCCTTTGACTTGGGGCCTTATAGATGTAGTGAGGCTAAAAGATTTATTAGAGAACAGAGGCTGGCTTAAATTAGGTCTAGAAAGAAGTGAATTAGAAAAATTAAATATAATTCGCGGTATAATATTTGCTCTGATAGTGATTTTTACAATTTTAGCTTCAGGAAGAACACAGTTAATCGTAGGTTTAATCGGTATGATAATAGGAGGTCTGATTATGTACTATTCTGAAGCAATACATAGAATGTTCGGTATAGGTGGGCAGCCAGGTTCTAGATTTCGAGCAGACGGCAAAGTTAAAATAGTTGGCTTGTTAATTTGTTTATTCTCAGCTCTCTGGATGTCAGGTATTACTCAAGGTATGTTAATCTGGTTCCTCAAGACAGCCAATTTAATCCCAGACACAGATATAGTAGATTTTTACTAATTTCAACATTTGACGAAAAGCCTCTAATTAGAGTATAGTAGAGGTATAAATTATATTTTATTTATGTCAAAAACAGTATTCCTAGGAATGTCGGGTGGGGTAGACTCCTCGGTCTCAGCCTATCTCTTGCAACAGCAAGGTTATAAGGTAGTGGGAGTATTTATGAAAAACTGGTCTGGTAAATTAAAGACTAGTCGAGGTGTTTTTGATTTTCCTTGTTCTTCTCAGGCAGATTATGAGGATGCTAGACAAGTAGCTGGGCATCTAGATATACCCCTATATACTTTTGATTTTGAGGAAGAATACCGGCAGAGAGTGATAGAATATTTTATAGCTGAGATAAAAAAGGGGAGAACTCCAAACCCAGATATTATGTGCAATAAAGAGATAAAATTCAAGGTATTCTTGGATAAATGTCTGTCTCTGGGAGCTGATTATATCGCTACCGGGCATTATGCTAGAGTTAACAAGACACAAGACGGAGTATTTCATATTTTGAAAGGTATAGATAATACAAAAGATCAGTCATATTTCCTCGCTACTCTTGGACAGTATGAACTCTCTCATACTTTATTCCCAGTTGGAGAAATGCCCAAGACCGAAGTCAGAAAAATCGCTGATCAAATCCAATTACCGAATGCAAAAAAACCAGATAGCCAAGGAATTTGTTTTGTCGGGGAGATAGACGTAAATGCTTTTATTGAGGCTTTCGTAGGTGAGAATCCAGGAGATATTATAGATACAGAAGGTAAGGTTTTAGGACAACATAGAGGTTTATATTTTTATACTATAGGTCAGAGAAAGGGGCTTGGAATTGGAGGAGGGATTCCGTATTTTGTCAAAGCTAAAGATTTAGAAAAGAATCAGCTTATAGTCTCTAAGGGTGTAGACCCATTAGATTTATATCAATCAGAGGTTATGATTAGTGAATTGTCTTGGACTAATCAGGCTCCTAATTTTCCACAAAATCTCAGGGCTAAAATCCGCTATCGCTCTCAAGACGTAGAGTGTAAAGTCACTGTAGTAGATGATAAAGGATTAAAAGTAGAGTTTCCAATACCACAAAGAGCCATAACTCAAGGACAATTCCTGGTATTGTATCAGGGAGACGAACTCATAGGCAGTGGGGTGATGGACAAAGTATTATAATAAAAATATATGAAAAAAACATTAATATTTGATTTTGATGGTACATTAATTGATTCTTTTGGATTAGCTTTTAATTGTGTAAATGAGTTATCTAATAAATATAATTATGATAAGTTCAAAAATCCTGATTTTTGGAGAAATAAACCTTTAAAAGATATTATAACTCAAGATATTCATTTTAATTTTATTTCTACCTTATTTTTTGTTAGAGATATAAGGAAATTAATGAATAAAAATTATAGAAGTTTAAATTTTTTTGAAGGAATTATTCCTATTCTATTTAGATTATCAAAAGAATATGAGCTTATCATTGCTACTACTAATAGTCGTGCTAATGTTGAATTAATGCTAGAGAAGAATAAAGTTGATTGTTTCAAATTAATTTACTCAGATATTTCAGTTTTTGGTAAAGCTAATAAATTAAAATATATTGTCAAAAAACATAATTTAACTTTAGAAAATACTTTATATATTGGAGATGAGCAAAGAGATATAGAATCTGCCCATAAAGTGGGATTAAATTCCATAGCAGTTTCTTGGGGTTTTAACACTAAAAACTTACTTCTTAAGTCTAACCCAACATTTATAGCGGATAGTCCTGATGATTTATATAATGTTATTAATAATTGGAGTAAATTAATATCCAAGGTGAAGGATATTATAGAGAAATAGAAAATAATTAATAAATATAACTAATAGCCATAATAGTGTTGGTTTAATTCTATTCACCCCGCTCTACTGTCCCCCTTAAGTTATCTCCCTGCCTGCGGTAGGTAAACCGTAGGGATGAGAGAGGAATTTAAGGTAACTGAAATCTTTTTTATAAAAAACTATGTCGGCGGGGGTAGCCAAATCTACGAAAAATGTAGCGTTATGAATCCTTCGCTACCAAAATACAGTACTCAAATATTGTAATTTATATGAATTTAGTGTATAATTTTGTAAATATATAACTATATAGTGTGATGTCAAATTTTCCTTTGATCACCATTTCTTCTCCTTCTGGAGGAGGTAAATCTACAGTTACGAATAAAATATTAAAATCATCCAGAAGATTTGCTAAGTCTATCTCGGCTACAACTAGAGCTCCTAGAATCAATGAAATTGACGGTAGAGACTATTATTTTTTGAGTGTAGATGAATTTCAAGCTAAAATAGCTAATAATGAATTTTTGGAATGGGAAGAGGTATATCAGGGAGTTTTTTATGGGACTTTAATCTCAGAAATAGATAATTTGGCAAATAAAGGCAAAATCCCAATTTTAACTATAGATATTCATGGAGCCTTGGAAATCAAAGCCAAACTTCAGTATAGAGTTTTGTCTATATTTTTAGATATTCCAAATTTAGATATTTTGAGAGATAGACTGAAATACAGAGCCACTGAGACAGAAGAAGAATTACAAAAAAGATTAGCTAGAGCCGAATATGAATTATCTTTTAAAAATAAATTTGATGTTATTATACCTAATGTTGAACTTCGTAAGACTGTGTCAGAGGTGATTAGTTGTATTGATGATTTTTTGCATAAATTATTATTATAAGTTATAATTCTATCAGAGTAGTATTTAATATTGGTTATTTTAGAATTTTTTTGTTAAATATTTTTACTCAATTGTTATTACTTTAATATTTTATTATGAAAAAAAAATATAAGCAGGCCTTTAGACCTAAAAGAGGCTTCTTTAGTAGTGCTGATGAAATTGTAGAAAAAACTTCAGCTAATTCAATTACTACTAAAACACAGTTGGATCCCCAAACTACTAAAATTATTCCTAAGACTTCTAATCCACAACAAGTTAATAAACCTTTCAATAAATCATCTAAAGCTCCTTCACCTAAGAGACCAAACTTTGCTTTTATTGATGGTCAGAATCTGAACAAATCAATTCAAAATCAAGGCTGGAGCTTAGATTATAAAGAGTTTAGAAATTATCTAGACCAAAAATATGGGGTCAAAAAGGCCTATATGTTTATTGGTATGGTTAATACCAATCAGCAACTATACTCAGCTTTACAAGATTTTGGTTATCATCTTGTTTTTAAGCCAACTTTAGCTACTAAACAAGGTGAAGTCAAAGGTAACGTAGATGCCGAGATGGTGCTTTATGCTTTAACCCAAATCAATCAATATGATCAGGCAGTGATAGTCAGTGGGGATGGAGATTTTTATACTTTGGTACAATATCTCAAAAGTCAAGGTAAACTCAAGGCTCTCCTAGTTCCAAATGAGAAAGCTTATTCTAATCTATATGATACTTTGGATATTAAAACTGATTTTGTTGATGATTTGAGAGAAAAATTAGAGTATAAAAAACGATAATTACTAAAATATATGCCAGAATTACCAGAAGTTGAGAGTTTAAGAAGAAGTCTCAAGCCTTATATTGTAGGCAAAACTATACAAAATATAATAGTCCATAAGCCTAAATTAGTGAGTGGAGCTGGGACTGTAAGGCAAGCTTTGGAATCAAAAAAACAAGAATTTGAAACTAAGATTATAGGAGCTGAGATTGTAGATATTACTAGAATTGCTAAAAATCTTATAATTCATTTATCTACTGGGCAAATTATTTTAGTACATCTCAAGATGACAGGACAATTAGTGTATCAAGATGACAAGCAGAATAAAATTCTTGGGGGACATCCAATTCAACTCTCAGAAAGTCAGCTACCTAATCAACATAGTCATATTATTTTTGAATTAAATCGGGGGCATCTTTATTATAATGACGTCAGGATGTTCGGGTATGTTTTATTGTATGATAGTTTAGATGAAGTCTATCAATCAGGTCATTTTGATAAGATTGGATTAGATCCTTTTGACCCTAATTTTACAGCTAAATATCTGTATAAAAATTTACAACATAAGAAATCTAAACTCAAAACTGTACTCTTAGAGCAGTCTATTGTGACTGGACTGGGAAACATTTATGCTGATGAGGTCTGTTTTAGAGCTGGAATTCTACCAACCCGTATAGCTAATACTTTGAGTAAAAAAGAAGTAGACAAATTGTATCAGGCTATAATAGAAATAATTCCTAAAGCAGTTGAGATGGGAGGTTCTTCAATTGCTAATTATATTATGGCCGATGGTTCTCGAGGTACTTATGCCAGAGAACATAAAGTTTATGGTAAGGCTGGAAAATTATGTGTAAAATGTGAACAAACTTTACAAAAAATCATTATCAATAGCCGAACTACTGTCTTCTGTCAATTTTGTCAAAAATAGGGTATAATAGATTTAATGTAAAATAACAATATGAAATCTAATAATAATTATATAGTGAATATCAATTTTTACTCAGTCTTGCAGGGAGCGTTAATTTTAGGCTTAATTTGGATAGCTTTTTTGTTAAGAGATGTTTTAGTAATAACAGTCTTATCATTTATAGTATCTTCAGGGATTGTTTTGGGAGCTAGATTTATGAATAAAAAGCTAAATATACCTTATCAGCTAGGAGTTTTCTTTGTTTTGACTGTATTAGCTTTAATAGTTACATTATTATATCAATTAATTGTACCGACTATTAACAGTGAATTCAGTGCCTTAGTTAGTAATTTGCCTAAATTATTCAATGATTTAAATGTTTTTGTGGGTAATCTTGTGGGGGAATCAGATTTTAGTTTGGTAGATTATTTTAATTTAGGTGGTGATAGTAATTTGGGTCAGGTGACGGGGGATTTGATTACTGGTCTATTCTTTACTACACAAAACATAATTAATACTATTTTTTATATAGCATTTTTCTTTGCAACTACTTTTTATATGGCAATTAGACCCAAAAATCTAGACGATATTATTAATTTCTTTTTTACTAGCAAAAAACATAAATTAGTAAGCCTTAAAATAGACCAAGCTAGAGCTAAAGTTGGTTATTGGTTAGCTGGACAATGTCTGATATCATTTATTTTAGCTGTTCTGACATATCCATTCTTAGCTATTTTAGATGTACCATATGCACTTTTATTATCTGTAGTAGCTGCCTTTTTGAACTTAATTCCGATTATAGGGCCAATTTTGTCTGCTATACCAGCTATAATCCTAGCTTTACCTATGGGACTTAATATCGCTTTGATTACAGGCTTATTCTATTTAGTTTTGCAGCAGATAGATGGTAATTTTATGACTCCATTGATTATGAGAAAAGTAACAGGCATACATCCTTTAATTGTAATGATAGTAATTCTTTTAGGAACATCATTAGCGGGAGCTTTGGGAGCCCTGATTGCCTTGCCAGTAGTATCAATAATCTCAATTTTTGTTAAAGGTTTAGAAGAAGAATAATATGGAAATTTATATTATAGGTTCAATCATTATAATTTTACAAGTAGTTATTATATTTTTCATTAAAAATAATTCCAACTCAGATTTAGATAAATTATTAAGTAATTCTGAGAAAAGATTAAAAGATGATTTGCAGAATATTCGTAAGGATGGAAGGGAATTAGCTCAAGAGAGTAGGGTGGAAAGTACGAACAATTTAAACTCTTTTGGAAATGCTTTATTTAAAAGAATGCATGAAGCATCGATTATGCAAAAAAATCAGCTAGAAATCTTCTCCCAGCAACTAGTAGATTTGACTAAACAAAACTCTAATAAATTAGAATTGATTCGAGAGACAGTTGAGAATAGATTAACTGAACTACAAAAAGATAATAATCAAAAATTAGAAAAAATGCGTGAAACAGTGGATGAAAAATTACAGTCTACTCTAGAGAAAAGATTAGCTCAGTCATTTCAATCAGTTAGCGAAAGATTAGAGCAGGTTCATAAGGGGCTTGGAGAAATGCAACATTTAGCAGTAGGAGTAGGTGATTTGAAAAAAGTTTTATCTAATGTTAAGACACGAGGGACTTGGGGAGAGGTTCAATTAGGTAATTTACTGGAGCAAATTCTGACTAAAGAGCAGTATCAAGCCAATGTAGCTACCAAAAAAGATTCTAAAGATATAGTAGAATACGCTATCAAGCTACCTGGTAAAGATAAGCACTTAGATCATATTTGGTTACCAATTGACGCTAAATTCCCAATAGAGGATTATCAGAGATTATTAGAAGCTGAAGATGCCAATGACAAATTAGCAATTGAATCTGCTAACAAAGCTATTGAAAAGAGACTAAAAGATGAAGGTAAAAAGATTCAAACCAAATATATTGATCCTCCTGCTACTACTGATTTTGCAATTTTATTTATTCCTATTGAAGGTTTATATGCACAAGTATTAAAACTTCCGGGATTAGTAGATTTTATACAACGAGAATATAGAGTTATGATTACAGGTCCAACCACCATTACTGCTATTTTGAATAGTTTACAAATGGGATTCAGAACCCTAGCTATTGAAAAACAATCTAGTGAAATTTGGAAAACTTTATCTGAAGTCAAGACTGAATTTGGAAGATTTGGTGAAATTCTAGAGAGAACACAGAAAAAATTACAAGAAGCATCTAATCAAATTGATGCTGGAGCTACTAGGGCTAGAGCTATTGAGAGAAAGCTCAAAAATGTAGATACTCTTGAAATATCAAAGGTAGAAGTAGATGTGTTGGAAGCAGAGATAGAACTATAATTGTATAGTCTTAATTATCCCAGCTCCTACAATAGCTGCCGTTTCAGATCTTAGAATATTAGAAGCAAATTTTATTGGAATATATCTTTCTTGCTCTATCAAATTATTATATTCTTTTGATTCAAAACCACCTTCAGGTCCAATTAAAAGACTAATTTGCTCAATGTTATTATAATCAATATGTAATATATATTTAGCATTGGTAGTATATTGAGTATCTCCGATCAACCTAATTTCAGTATCAGAATATTCAATTTTATCTAAATTCTGCAAAGAAATTTTAGGAAAATAAACTCTCTCAGATTGTTTGCAAGCTGTAACAGCTATATTTTGCCAACGTTGTAACTTATTTTCTAATTTATCTAAATTAATTTGGGAAAAATTAGTTTTAGTAATAATTATTTCATCAATACCAATCTCAGTTAATTTTTGAATTATTAGCTCTAATAGAGGTGTTTTTATACTAGCAATAATACAACGAGTATAAATTTTATCTCTAGGAATTATTTTTTGTTCTAAAATTTCTGTATAAAAAGGTTTAAGAGAGTTAATTTTTAAGTCATACAAATTGCCAATTCCATCAATAGCTTGAATTAAAGTATTTGGTTTTAATCTCAATACATCTTTAATATGGTGTATTTCATCTTCTTTTAGACTATTGGTAAGAGTATCAAAGATAAAATATCCCATATTTATTTCAGTACTCTTCTAGTTTTTATATACCAATTAGAAATAGAAGTATATCTATCTACAGAGGAGTTACCTGTGGACAAGGTTACATTCTTAATAGTAGGACTAGTATAGTAGGTGTATTTAGGAGAATAGATAAAAATAGCAGGTAAATCGCTAGATAATTGTTGTTGGAATTGAGCTAGACTAGATGTAATTACATTAATATCAGTATTGGTTCTAGCAGTCTCAAGGTAGCCGTCATTATTAACATTAGCATATTGAGATAGATTTAAGCCAGGACTGGTAATTTGAGAAGAATGCCAGTAAATATATGGGTCTGGATAAATATTAAGTCCTAAGCCTAAGAATAAGGCCTGATAAGATCTGTTACGGATTTGATTAGAGGATAATTCATTGAACGGTATAATTTGGGTATTCATCTGTATACCAATATTACGAATTTGAGACTGCAATGATTTAGTTACCTCATCTACTTTATTCCCACTGGCTACTAATAAAGTAAATTCAGCTCTTTGATTATCTTTTTCTCTAATTCCATCGCCATCTACATCTTTCCAATTTGCATTATCTAAAATTTGTTTAGTCTTTTCTAGATTTAATTCAGCAGGAGTATCCACATAAAATTTATTAAAAGGACTAAGTGGTCCATTGATTGAAGTGGCCTCCCCTTGTAAAATATTAGCTATAATTTCATCTCTATTGATAGAATTAGAGATAGCTTGGCGAATATCTTTATTGGATAATAAGGGGTCTTTTATATTAAATATAATTCCAAAAGCCTGTGGTATATTCATAGCATGAGCTTGAAAACGAGAGGAGTCATCTAGTTTATTTTTGAGTTGAGTAATAGCTTGTAATTTATTTTGTTTAAAATCTTGAAGCATTTCTTCCTCTTGAGAATAAAAAACTAAGGTAAATGTTTCGATATTAGTTTTTTCACCAAAATAGTCAGGGTTTCTTTCTAGAGTTAATGATGCAATATTCCCATCTTTTTTCTTCTGAATAGATTTATACTTAAATTTACCAGCTCCAACAGGTTCTAAGTTAGCTTTAGCTAAAAGAAAAGCACTAGGTTCTAGATTTTGCCAAATATGTTTTGGTAAAATCCCAAAAGTTAAGTTAGACAAAAATGGGGAATAGCTAGTATTAAGATTTAGCTTAAGAGTTAAGTCATCAATTCTGGTGATATTAACACCTTTCAAAGCTGAATTAAGAGGACTACTATAATTAGGGTTTTGAATAGTTTCAATAGTAAATATAATATCATCAATAGTAAGAGAAGTATTGTCATCCCACTTAATATCAGATTTAATTTTTAGAATATATTCTTTGCCATTATCTCCAACTGTATAATTCTCTACCAATTCATTAGCTAGATTCCCAGTAGCATCCAATCTGAATAAGGTAGGATAAATTAAATATTCAAGGACTCTATCCGGCTTATTAACATCATTAGAGAAAGATAAAACTGGGTTAATATATTGAGGCTGTCCAATAATACCTTCCTTTATAATACCTCCTGTAGCTGGAATTTCTTTAGTTAATAAATTATAAATAATACTCCCTAATACAATAATAACTATAAAAGATATAATAAAAATGAAAAATATATTATTCTTAAATTGTTTGGGGAATACCTTGTTAGGGATACTTTTAGGTATATTTTTAAGATTAACTTTATGAAAAGGATTTTTATTAACTAAATTTTTAGGTAAGGTTCTCTTGTTAATAGATTTTGGGATTTTCTTAATAATGTCCATATATTATTTTTATAGTTTATATATTATTAAATAGCAATATAAACAAGACTCCCAAACACAATCAATACACCAAAAGCTATAGTAGCTCTAAATAAAATCTTTTCAAAACCTCTCCTAGTCTGATAAGATGCCCCGCTACCACCAAAAGTAGAAGATAAGCTACTACCCATTTGTTGTAATAGAACAGAAGCTATCAATAAGACAGAGAGAACAATTAGGGCAATAGAGAGATAAGTATCCATAAAATTAATTTATTATCGTAAAAATATATTAGATAACATATTTATACTACTAATTACGAGAGAGGTCAATATAATTGCTAAAATAGAATTAAATTCCAAACCAGTCAAAAACAGGTCAATAGCATAAAAAGCAATTAGATTCAGTATAAAAGAAAATAGACCTAAAGTCAAAAAAATAATCGGAAAAGAGATAAATTTTATAATCGGCAAAATAATAGAAAATATAATTGTAAACACAAGCCCAGCTATCACAAAGTAATACAAAGGTACACTAGGATCAACCACTACCCCCGGCACAATTACACTGGCCACATACAATCCCACACTATTAGCGATAATTGAGATAAGAAAATTCATTGATATAATTTTATTAAATATATGTAATATATTATATCATAAAATTACTATTTTGTATATAGCATAAACATTTCTTTTATGTTATTAGGGTTTGACAGTATTATAGTTTTGTGATATACATAAGAGGCAAATTTGAGTTCAATCTCATGCTCATGCGGCGTTCTTTCAAAAAACTAGCTACCGGTTTTGCCGTAGCTGCAACCACCTCCCTTTGGGTTTTCTCCCCAGTTTTGGAGGTTAAGGCTACGCCTTCGCCTTCGCCTGGAGAGGATTGGGCTTATGCGACCAATGAAGGGCCTTGTTCACTACGGGTATCTGTCAGCGACAATGTCGTTGACAATACCATACGGATTCAAGTCGTAGAGGGCAATACCTGTCCCATTTCGGACAAGGTTTTCCTGTTCATTCAGGATGGGCGACCTCAACCTCTGAGACTACCCGCTATTCTAACGGAGCAGAACTTGTGGGTGGTGAGCCCTGGTGATGCTCGACCTGGTAGATATCGGGTGATGGGGATTTCGCCAACTCCGTCAGGAATTGGTGATTACACCTATGTCCCTTCCCGAGCACTCGGGATCGACCAGGTCATCACAATCGGTTCTGTGGAGATGGCTCAAGCCTCAACCCAGCAACCTCATCCCGTAGCTTCTTCACCTAAACTTGAGGAGCACTCACCTCGTCTCCCGCCCTCTCCAAGACAAGAGGTCGCTCCCGAGCGTTCTCAGTATCAAGGGAAATGGATCACTTTTGATCTTAGAGTATTTTTTAATTGTCTGTTAAACAACCCCATCCGGTTCAATGGGTGGATTGTTGATCTGAACCCCTTGAAGGCTTGCCTGCCACGCTGAGTCAATCAGTCGCCATTTACCCCGCTGACCCCACGTTCGGCGGGAATTTTTCTTTTTAATTCCCCTCGTTGAGGGGCGTCTCCCTCCTATACTTTGTTTAGGAGGGAGACGGGGTGGAGTATTTCTTAAAATAAAAAAAGCCCCGACCAATGTCGGGGACTCGAGGGTGGAGTAGTGGTATTTTATTTTTTGGTATTAATTGCTTCAAGCAGCTGCCTGCTTATTTCTGTTCTTGTGGGCGCGGCGACCACGAGGACGGCGAGTTATCGGGGGCTCAACTTCTTCGTTCACCGTCTCTTCCAGTGACCTTTGGGCAGAGCTCCTGCGACGCCTGCGCACTGGTGGTGGCTGCTCTTGCAGTGTGGAAATCTCTACCACTTCAGCTACCGGAGGGAGTAGTGGCTCAACCTCAACGACGG